>Ga0247610_10000466_pt1 | contig 57237 bp, 54 predicted proteins | sample 174DNAGHGhighgp2_FD_193483 | JGI IMG/M metagenome (GOLD analysis project Ga0247610, IMG submission 193483) | Sheep rumen microbial communities from Palmerston North, Manawatu-Wanganui, New Zealand - 1742 DNA GHGhigh gp2 | ecosystem: Host-associated > Mammals > Digestive system > Stomach > Rumen...
TATGTTTGTGTTGTCAAGTTCATAATCAGAATCAATTATATGAACTCTAACATTTGAATCAATATACTTGTTCTTAAGATATTTTATACGGTCAACATATTCAGCCTTATTTATATTAATAGAAGACACTACCAATTGAACATATGCATTATCATACATTGAATCGTCATCCTTAAATATGTCCTCATTAACGATACGAACAAATCGTGGAGTAATTTCGTTCTTAATCTTTTTAATTATTTTATGGTCTTCAACGACATATATGTATCTATCCTGATTTACGTCATTAAATGTAAATGAAAATGTTGCACCAACATTATGAAGATTACAAACTTTATCTTCTACGATATAATGAATATGCCCACTATATATTGGCTTACCATGAATGCTTGCTATACGAGGACCTGGCCAACAAGTTAAGTCAGCATGACAATATATCACATCTACATCATGTTTAATGTCATATCTATAAAGCATATCATCAAAGTGGTCAGGATTCTCTGTCCAATACCAAGGTAAGAATAATGCTCCATCTTCAAAAACAGGATCATTCGTGACAAATGTGACATTAGGATACCGTAGTAAGAAGTCTTCTCCGAATAATAGTTCATAACTATTATAATCAACTAATTCTTCAAGTGGTGAATAATAGTCATGATTACCTGCTACAAAGATAATTCTTTTTCCTGTTTCAGCAATCTTCTTAATAAGTTTTTTAAGTTCTATACCTATATATTGATTTATTGCATATCTAATATCTGTAAGATCTCCTAAGAAAATAACTCTATCTATATTTTCATTCTTAATGGTTGGTATTACAACTTTATTAAAAAACTCAACTTGTTTATTTAACCAAAATACTGAATTTGTCTTTATGCCAAAATGGCAGTCTCCTATAAGCAGTTCTCGCATTAGTTCATAATCTTAAGTTATATTTAAAAATCAATTTATAATTTATAATATAGATATTTGTGTTAAAAATTTTTAAAAATGACATAATAATTTATAATAATTTTAACATTTTTTATATATATTATTTTCTAAAAATCATTAAATATTTTGTCCTATGTATATATTTTATATATACAATTTGAAAATTAAAATATATAAAATATGAAACTTTTTATTCGCACTTTAATTCTTGTTGTATTGATGTCGTTATTTGGTATACTTATCTATAATATCGGTGTCTCAGTAATTGTTCCTTGGCTGATGAATTTTGATGAAACAATATTTATCATATGTTCTATCCTCGGAATTATGTTTGGAATGTATTTATTCGTTGGACTTGGAGAAATATTAATTAAGGTCTTAAAATGTGAAAAAATGGTTGAATTATTTATTGGTGAAGAAACAGATGACAACGACACAAAATAAAATATGCTCATTGAATATTATCATAAATAATAATGTTGTTAACAAGACACCTATTTTATTTAGAATATTTGAGATGTCCTCACATAACATTAATGATATCATTATTAGCCACATTGATAATATATTAAATATTGTATATGATAAGATCGTGAACATTAGTGACATCAGTAATGTTAAATTAAGTATTATCGTATATGACATAGCGTCCGATGATGATGAATATGAAACATCAGACATTGACATTAATGATTATATTAATTATGACAATGAACATATTAAAGATATAATCACAAATAAAATAAATGAATATTCTAACTTACTATTAAAGAAAATAAACATAAATGAGCATTCTAGTAATTTTAGACAAACATATGAATTGATAAATAAACATAATGCTCAACCTATTAATTATGAAACATTTATTCAATACATAATGTCTTGCTTTACAGAAGAATATGGCAATAATGAAGACATAAAAGTTCAAATTAGAAACATCATGAAATAATTAATTTATAATTTATTATATACTTATGGAAAAAGAATACGATTACACATTCAACAAAATGTATCCTTACATGGACACATCAGTGATGAAACAGAAAGATGTCAACAATCTTATGACTATTATTAGTTGTGGGCGTTTAAAAAATCTTATTAAATTTGAAAGTTTTGGTGTTTGTGAATATGATGAGGACGACAAACAGCTTATTCATCCGTATGTAACGAAGTTCGACAAATTTAATCGTTTAAGAACAAATATACTAATATATGATATCTTTGATAACGACTGGAGCGGCGGAAAATATGATAAGTTGTTTATCTTCAAGACAAATTGGCCTAAAGAACCAACATATAACATAGTTTTCCATAATACACAAACTAATGTATCAATGCATCATCCTGAGATTGAGAATGCTAATGACACTGTTGCTCAAGACATTATGAAAGTATTCAATACTATTCATAAGCAAGAAATTTTTGAATTTCAGACAAACAAAATTAAATGTTCAAGAAATGGTTCGTTTAATGAGTTCGCAAATGAAATAAATTTTGAACCTATTAAGGAAAGATATAGAAATGCTCTTTGGGGTGATCCAAAAGAATTGGCTCGAGCAGAATAAAGTGGTCATTAATATATAAAATCTGTTCATTGGTATATTAATGTTGCAAATTATTTAAAAATTAAATATCTCAAAAATATTTTTTAATATACAGGAATAGATAATATATTATAAACTTATAAATATAAAAAGTATTGCCTTATGAAAAAGATCACAAACATTTTGTTAGGATTAGTTGCATTATTTGCAATGTCCTTCTCATTGTCCTCTTGTTCAGCAATGTATGCAGAGGCACAGTATGATTATGATGGAGTTTATGCTACTACAGCAGCAACCGATAATGTTTCTATTGTAATAACCTACGGCACTCCATATTATTACAACGGAAGCCTTTGGTATTACTTCTACAATGGATTATATTACTATCCATTCTGGTATGATGGCTATTGGTACTTAAGACCATATCGTACTCTTTATTCTTGGGATTGGTATATTGACTATTATCATAGATTCCGTCCAAGCTATAGGGACTGGGGTTATAGGTTCCATCCTGGGCATCATGGGTTTGGAAGACCGGGTAATGGTCATTCAGGAAGACCACATCACCCAGATCATGGATTCAACGGTCCAGGTCATAAGCCAAACCCAGGTTATAATGGTGGACGTCGTCCAGGCCCAACAAATCCAGGTCATGGAAATCGTCCAGGTAATGTAAACCCAGGACATGGAAATCATAGAGATCATCCAGGTTATAATCCAGGTATGAACAAACGTCCAAGTGGAAATCCTGGCGGAATGAGGCCAAGTACTCCACCAAGATCTGTTTCCCCATCAACCCCAAGACCATCTGCCCCAAGTCGTCCTTCAGGAAGTTTCAGTAGACCATCAGGTGGATATAGCGGTGGATCACGTCCAGGCGGAATGCATGGTGGTTCAAGTGAAGGCGGAATGCGACCTGGTAGAAGATAATATAATATATTTATATATTTTATGCAAACGGTTGACTAAAAATCAACCGTTTATTTTTTTATTTTTTTCTTAAAATCTTTGAATTAAAATTAAAAATGTTTATATTTTTATATTAAATATTGCTGATATATTAGTGTATCGGCAAAGGTGACACAATAAATTTAATAACTTAATTTTCAAAAGAATTATGAAAAAGACTATTTTTGCATTTATTGCAGCAATCGCAGTTTGCTCATTCGCATGTGTAAGTTGCACAGGTACTACTGAAAACAAGAGTACTTCTGACACTACTATGGTTGACAGCCTTGATTCTGCTGCTGTTGACACTGTAGCTGTTGATTCAGTTGCTGCTGATTCTGTTGCCTAAATAACACGGGAAACATTTTAGACAACCATACATTGATGATCCATCTTAAGATGGATCATTTTTTATATTTTGAATTTATTTAATTTAATTGAATTTATTTAGTAAAATTTTATATATTTAATATATAAATAAACTTAGTAGATTATGTCGAAGATTAGTAAATTAACATTGATAGTGGACGGCAATTGGCTCTTGATGAGTAGATTATCTGTACTTATAAATAGATATAAAGATCTTTCAGAATTATGTACTGAATTAAAACTTTTAATGGTAAAATCAATAAAGGTGGTATTAAGAACGTTTCCTGACATTGATAATATAATTTTTGTCTCTGACGGTGGATCATGGAGAAAACATATTGACATATCCAACATTGAAGCAATTCTTAGAAAAATGATAGACGGGGATCTTGTTGGATATAAGGAAACTCGTGTATATGATACTGATGAAATAAATTGGGATGTAGTGTTTGAAGAATTTAATTCTTTCATGAAAGCGTTTGACGACATTGGTATTACAGTATCACGTGAACATTATGTTGAAGGCGATGACTGGTGTTGGTATTGGTCAAAATTGTTAAATAGCAGAGGAACAAATGTTATAATTTGGACAAAGGATAACGACCTTAAACAGTTAGTCAATACAGACATAAATGGATGCTTTACTGTTTGGTGGAATAAAGAAAACGGATTGTTTAAAAAAGAAACAAATGAAAGTGAAATGAATTGGTTCTTTAATAACGAATATTCTACTAATGAAACAATTCTTAACAATCTTATGAAGAAATCAGTTAAGACAACTGATATTAACCCATACATAACTGTTGTGGAAAAAATATTCATGGGAGATGCTTCTGATAATGTGATTCCTTTATGTATGCGTCATGCTAAAAATCCATCATCAAACAAAAAGTTTAGAATATCAAAAAAGGACTTAATTCTTGATATTGACATTACTGATGAATCAGCAGTACAGTCATATATTCAATCATTATTTGATTCAAAATCATATCATGATAGATTAATAAATAATGATATACACTCTGAGATGGAACATTTTGATTTTAATAGAAAAATGGTGTGGCTTGATGAATCAGTATATCCTAAAGAAATATTAGAATTGATGTATAAGCATGATATTAATAATGTGTCGTGTGATATGGAAAGAATAGAGGAAACATTACAGTCACAACAGAATAATATTGGAGACCTTCTTGAAACCATTTAAAAATCCTCTTCTAAAAAGCGTAAAAACACAATCATATATTTTATCAAATTAAATATTAGATGTTGTTAGAAGAGGAAGCATGATTGATCTAAGATGATCTGGACAACAACTAGAGAATGTATTAATTGTTAATTTTTTTAACACAAAAAATCTGAATCATAAGGATTCAGATTTTTTATTTTTAATTGGATATATTTATATAATGTATCCAATCTTTAGTCATAATCTTAAAGTTTTATTTACAATAAACGATTCTTTGTGAAAAGGGTCGTTTATTTATTTTATTGTTTTATTGAGGCATTCCATATTCAATATTTAATATTTCTAATGGGAAGTCATCTAGTAATGATTCCTTTGCGGCAACAACATTTAAGCTTTCATTAACATTTTCTGTATATAAATATAATGTATTGTTTTCTTTTTTATATATACTCTTTACTCCATAATTTTCTAATATGGATTCTTGTGCTTCTTTAATATATTTGTCGGCATTTATAATGGAATCAAGATAATTAACAATTTCTTCATTATTATTCATTTTAACAGTTAGACAATCAATTTATTCATTTTAACTGTGCTTTAACATAGGCAGCAACAGCAGACCTGATTACTTCTTCATTTATGATATTTTTTAATATGTAATCACTTATTTCATCTATTGATACATCATAAATTGTTTGAAGCATATTTAATTCCTTACTAGGAAAATTAGTACAATCCAAATCTACTTTAACGTCAACATCTAATTCAACTTTTTCAAATAATTTTTTCAATAATTTTTCACTCTCTTTAACATCATCTGTTCTATTATCTACTGTTTTAATATTGTCGTGTGTTTCTTGTTGTTTTTCAATGCATTTAATTGTACTTGCCAAAGTTTCTTTAATATTATCATCAACACTTTTATCAATAACTTGTCTTGTATTATTTGAATTTCCTACAATTACTCTTCTTTCATTTTCTATATTCATTATGTTATTAAAATCTGACAAACCTTGACCTATCTTATGACCATTTGAGTCATATTCATCATCACTCATTTGTATATAGTTTTGAAATTCATTCATAGAAAGCTGACGACCGTCTGATGTCTGAATAATCATATTGTCGCCATCTATGAAAGTATTTCTAACTATAATTTTATCACCTGTTAGCTTATTAATCCAGGTTCCTGTTATATTAAAGTCTTCTCCCATATTGTATTAACATTTTTAAATTTATAAAATCATTATGATATGTTTTATATTTAAAAATGTTAATGTTTTTTAAAAAATTCAAAAAATATATAAAAAAATTATAAAAAATTAACTATATTCCAATAATAGTTCCTCTTTTCTGAAATCTGAAGCATTTAAATATTCATTGATTACGTTAACAATGGTTTCACTTGATTCGTTACAGAAATATAAATAATTCAAATTCTCTAAACGTTCTGAAACATAATCTGCTTCAATTATGTCTTGCTTATTTACATTAGTTGATGAATCCACCCAAACAATTAACATGTCTACATCGTTTTCTAAGCTGTCCCTGAACAATTTTTCTGGTATTATATTAAAATCCGATAATGTCATACAAAAAATATCATTATTATAATAATCGTCATATGTCATACCATGCGATTCGTTATCATCTGTTGACACTGTTATTAATGAATTGTTTTTATAACTGATGTTGACAGTTTCTTTATCTAAATAATATGTATATTCATTTACTTTATCAGCTCTTGTGGTAAAATATGGGGAAACCGACATAAAATCATTTTGGGATTGTAGAAGAATTCCAATAGGCAATGTTTCAATATTTCTATGTGCTATAATATAAATTTTTGTCATATGTTATGGTGCTTAAATAATTTTTAAAATATTTTTAAAATTTTAAAGTATATATAAATTAGAATTAACAATATTTATTGCTAATGGACGAGTAAATAAATATAAATTATCTTTCTTAATATATAATCCGCTTATGTTTATATTCGTTAAATCTCCAGATGCATTAATAATAATGTTGTCTTTATCTATATTTAATGCGTTTAATTGTTCTTTATACATTTCATTTAGGTAGTTTATTAAGTTGTCATTTGATAATGCCACTTGCGTAAATGATACATATTCAGCGTCATTATCAACATCAATATCATTACTATTAACTACTTTGTTATTATCTCCTAAATAATTGTCAATGATATGTGTAAGGTCAATTCTTACAATTTGAAGTTTATCTCCACTATTTGGATATGTGTAATGTGTAAACGAATTAACTGACAAATTAGTTATTAAATTATTAACATTTGTTACTTTTGATTTTATGTAAGAATATTCAAAGTCTAATGATAAAGTATCTGGCTTTTTGATTATCTTATCTCTTTGTACAGTTAATGAATTTGATAATGAATCAGTTCCAAGGCTTAACACATAAGCTGAATCTGTGTGAGTTCCAATATGAACGACATTTTTATTAGTTTCTTGACAACTTGAACCAATATATGAATAATATATGTTTCCATTATTGTCAAATGACATAATGTTACTTCTATTGATTATATTACTGTCTTGATGTAAAATGTTTGATTCTTTAACAATAGGAATATATGCTTTTGGAATATATTCATTAATATTTGAAATTCCTTCAGTAGTATCTCCTTCGGCAGTATAGTCTTCTATATCATAAATAATACCATTTGGCACATAATGTGAAATAACACTTGTTTCTGATCTGTTGCTTGTTCCTGTCTGTATAAGTTCATACGCATCGTTAATCAATGAAGTCGTTGCACCATTGCCTGACAAAGCCAGTTCATCATAAATTACTGATGATGCTAACTTATATGGCTGTATAATATTTATTCCTGATGCGTGATTTGGGTTTTGTTCTCTCCACATATCCATCAGCTTTTTCTTGTTGATGTATTCTGATGATGTGGCATAAGAGAATGCATTATTACTTAACTTATCACTAAGTTTCATTTCAACAAGATTATAATTATATGCACTCTCAGGTAAAACATTACTGTTTAAAGTATCAAGAGCAGTATTTCGTTCTATAACAAAATAATTGTTACCGACATTAGTCTCACTTCCGTTTATAAGATATCTTGGAAGCTTAATAGCAACAAGGTCATCGAATATATTATTTATATGTCCATATTCTGCAAACTTACGATATATGTAAGAATCAATTCCAAACATAGATTCAATAGTCAGTGGCATAGGGTTATTAGGATCTGAATCATCAATAACTATCATTTGGAATTCTGATTCATTACTGTTATTGTTATCATTTATTGACCAAATGGTTGTGAGCTGAGGAACATTAATGTATTCATTTTCTCCAACCTTTGCAACATTTGAGATGGCAAACAATGTAGCATATTTAAGCTTATCAAGCGTTTTCTGATTAATGATTGGAATTTTAAACACATATTGAACAAATTCTTGAGCGTCTGTCGCAGGATTAGTATATTTTATTGACTTTATTGTTTCTGTGTACTGTAATAAGTTCTGTTGAATGTCTGTTCTATTAAGATGCCTACCACATACAACATTATCCTCAAGATATGTTTGAATTAATAATATATTTGGATTACCGCCTGATTCTCCACTTGCATATATTGATGTTTGATTGCCATTAATATTCCAAATATGTGAATCATCAATGAACGGTAATGTATATTTCTTTATTACTATAAAATTATCGATAAGCTCTGAATACTTCGTGTTATATTTACTTACTATGTTGTATAATATTGTCTTATCAAGTCCTGGGTATTCAAATCGTATTGATGTGTCTTCTTTATGTAATGATTTGTTTTTTATGCTATTATTTATAAAGAACACATATATGTCATTAGTATAATGAAGCATTAAACTATTCTCAACATTACTTACATATGTGATTTGTGTACCTTTAGGAATTATTAATGAACATGTACGTAATTCATCAGCATCATAATCATTTAATAATTCATTATATATTTCCATATATAAAGAACGAGCAATGATGTCTTTAAGCGTATTGACATTTGAATTAAACTGCCTGTTAGAATAATATTTTAAAAGATTTGGATATGATATTGTTAAATCATTATTTATTGATGTTATATAATTATCAATCTTATAGTAATTGAAATATAGCAAGTCGTTTATATTATGATATGACTTACTTAATAACGACATGTCAGTTATCTTTATGAACTGCTCATCTACGGTATCATACACACAATCAATAGTATAATTATTATCGACTGTTTCAATATTATATTGACAATTTCTTTTTAATGAATCAAATAAGCCGTCAGGTTCAACACAATTATTTATATCAACATATTCCCCATTAAACATAATATCAGAAGGTAATGACGCACCATTATATGTTTCATGATTAAACAGCTTTCTTAATATTGATGTGGATGGAATATTTAATTTATAACATTTTAACTTATACTGTATCGCAGGATTATTATTGATGATATCGTTCTTGTCAGTTGCATATATGTGTAATAATACATATATTGTATCACTTAAATAAAATGCTCTATATGCTTCTATAAGCAAATGTGAAGATAAGTCTATATCTGTATATTGTATTTCTACATTCTGTGATGAACTTGTATCATCTGTTCCTAACACCTTACAGAACATAAGAGTCTTAAAGTTATTGCCATCGTTATATATTTGAGAATTTTTTAAATATGTTTCAACATTATTAACTATAATGTCAAATGACAATACATTATTTAATTTTAAAGATGTTGGGATGGTTATGTTAATGTTATCTTGATTATATTCTACATCAGTGTCATATGTTAAGATTCCATATTTAATGCCATTTGAATAACGATATTCGTTTCGTTGCTCAAGATTTGCTAAAGCATGAATATAGTAATCAGTGTTTAGCTCTCCGGTATCTTTAAATTGTTCTGCAAGATATGAAACATATCTTATGTCTTCATAATTTTGAAGTGTATTAATGTTGTTTAGTGACATATGTTGATTTGTGTATTATTTTCTAATATTATGTTATAATTTATTATAATTTACATTAACGTAAATATATATTTTAACTTATATAATTTATATTCTCCGGTAAGATCAGTTTGTATTGGATATGATTCATATTCAACTTTATACCGATTAAATAAAAATAAAATTACATCATCATTTTCTGGTTTTTCGTGCATACGTTTAAGTATACGAGGCTTAAATACATTATTTAAAACATATTCATTTTTCTCATGTTCTCGCAGTTCTTCTATAGTATAATACTTCTTATCGACTATTGTAAAAAATGATTCAAGAAGATATAACTTATTGTCATTATAGAACTTATATTCATACTCCTCGATGAATTCTATCTTATTGTTATATGTTATGCAAGGTAATCCAAATTCTTTATTCTTATATATATTTGAATCATATTCAATTGTTCTTTCCGTAAATGCTCCAGCGCTGTCAGTAGTTACTTTTGTTCTGTCTGAAGAATATGGAGCAATATTTGGGTTTACTTTTTCTTTAGTTGGCACATAATTATCAACTGTTTTATTACCCATTTTAATGACATCATCCTTAACATTTTTCAGTAATGGATTTTTATATTTTATGCTATATGGAACAACAGATGATGTTTTTCTAATTACTGGTGTTATGTCATTAAAGTATCTTGACATCTGTGAATTGTTTGTGGATTCATTTTGAATAACTGTTGATAATGATGGATTGTATTGCTTATTCATTATCACACTAATTATGTTTCTGTCAAGAACAGAATCATTTGCTAAATTGAGTAATATATAGTCTAAAAGGTTATCAGATATGTATGGAAGCAATTCATTTAACGAATATTTATTTATGTCAAATGTGTTTGCTATGTCGTTTGTGCTCATATTAAAAGAATGAGCATTATCAAAAAGATTTAATTTTATATAATAGTATGCATAATTAATACTATTATTATTAACTATGTGCAGAACATTGTCTGATTCTATTTGTGGTATATTTATAAGTTCATAGAATGTATTCTTTAATTCTGGGTAATCTTTACATATCTCCATGCAGTTATCAATGTTACCAGCATAATTACAATTTGTTAAATCATAAGTGTCATATCGTATTGGCATATCATCTTCATCAAATTTAATGTTTCTTGACGATAGAATTTTATATGTTTCGTTCTGTGACTGTTTAGACCAAAGTATTTCCTTACTTAAAGGAATATATAGTGTTTCTCCTTTGTCTTTAACACCGGGCCTTTTATTTATATAATTAATCTTTATTGAATCAATTATGTTAGTATTTGTTGTATATAATATTAATGATAAAGAATCATCATTATTGACATAATATTTATTATATATGTTTAATATTTGTTTTACTGTTTTTCCATTTAACTTATAAATTCTATTCTTATGATATAAACGATGCTCTTCAATTAATTGTTCTGTTGTTTCTGGTCCTGTATATTCAGTTCTTGGAACAAATTTGTTTTGTCTATATATTGAATTTATTGTTAATGGATTATTTGTAACATTACTATATTTAGTATATTGGCAATTTGCATATGAAATCAACACATACGAATATGCATCAACATTATTTATATCATATCCATACATTCTGTTGGCATAATATGTGTATTGTTCTTTATTTACAAAGCCAAGATATGCATTATCAATTATGTATGAACTATCTATAGGAAATATTTTATCATCATGTTCGTTATTCCATTCATTAAAATAATTTTTTAAATTCCACATATCACAATACACATAATCATCATGTAAATCATTTTGTTCAAAATGCCCATGAGAACTAAATGATGCTGATTTATATGATGGAACATAATGGAAATAACTGTTAAGAACATCATAACTGTTGTACTTTGGTATTTCCGTCGCTCGTTCGTCTTTATCATATTTATCATACTCATTAATCATTAATCTCTTTATAGCGATTCTTGAATTCTTATCATTTATATCAGCATCATCTCCAATGATATTAATAGGTTTTGCATTGTCTGACGAATAATTCATTACATAAATGTTATTCATCAATAACCTATTGTCGTCTGACAATTTATCTTGCGACAACGCCTTGATGAATGATGCTGGTTCTATATCATTTAACACCTCATAACCAAATATTCTTGTGTATGATGAGCCTAAAGAGTTTGTTGATAAATCATATAAGTTTGACAAATAATAATTATATGAATAATCAATATAAATATTTTCAGTTACAACATTATTATTTTTGTCTACGAATACATAATTATTGTTGTCTTCATTATATACATATGATATCTTATTAAATAACGTGTTTACTTCGTGGTACTTTTCATAATAACTAGCATAATCTTCTATGTTATGTCTGAAGAATGAATATGCATAATTTTCATACGTAATTCCATTAAACATCTGTTCATCACTATGTAAACTATATTTACAATAATATGCATTATCTGCACTTATTGGGTTTACATATGCAAAGATATTGAATTTATCTATTTTTTGATATTTATTGAAAGTATGTTCCTGTTGTATAGCATAAGAATATTCCGTATTATATGTATATGACAATGGATTAAGATCATATAATATACCTCCTATGATACATTTATTGTTAAACACATCGTGCCACTTGTCATCATTTAAAATATCTTTTTCTGAGAAGTGTGTCTGTGCAACTATGGAATCAATGTTATTATTTAGTAATGAATTTCTGGACTTATTTAAATTAATGTCATCAACATCATAATATAGATATGAAGAATTTGAATTATATCTTATTGGGATATTATAATAATTATCATTATTGTCAAGAAATATATTTGACGAATTTGTTATATAAATTTCATCATTATTTATGGTTGACAACAAGCACCATCTATTATATGTTTTTGATACTGTATTATCATATTTAAACACTGTATCTTTTGCTTCATATAATGATGCTCTTAAATTTTTATTAATATAGATATCGTTTTCAGTTGGACTTAAAACATTTACATCATTTATTAATAATGATTTATAATCAGTATCAAAATCATAAAAATCATATTTCATTCCGTTTAGTTGATACCATCCGCTGATACGAATAATATTATTTATGTTATATCTAAATTCCGTTGAAGTAAGAATGTCTTCAACATTGAACATAAATGATAACGGAATAATTTGTTTCATTATAAGTTTGTTTCTTTGGAATCCGTTACATATAATCTTATCATAATCGTTAAGGCTTAACTGTTTATTATATATAACTCCGATGACATTATCACGAACATTTTTAAAGCCTCCATATTGCACATCTACTCCATAGTATGAGCCTTGATTACTCTCAGGCAGGCAGAATATACATCGTTCATCAATCTGTTCAACATAACGTTTAAGATATACAGATAAATAATTAGTTACCTTTGAGGTATTATCAAATATTTTAACATGGATTTCTTTATATCTATTATTATCAAAGTCTATGTGAATGATAAATTCGTCAGGAAGAGAAACAGTATTATTTATGTAAAATGGAGCATAAAACATATATTGGTATCCACTATTCATAATGTTTCGTTTGCACCCAAATTCATAATCCATGTTTCTATTCTTATATGTTGGGTTACCAGTTAAATCAATATCATAAATATTATTTTTATCATATTCATAATTTTCATTATAAAAAATTGATGAAAATGATTTGAAGTATTCTTTTATGTCGTATTCGTATGCGTCATACAATAAGCTAACATTAATATGTTTGTTAGCTAAATTATTTTGCAGTGGCATAAGCACTGCATTACTAATCCCACATTCAAAATTTATGGGACTAATCTTTTCATATTTGTCAAGTTTACATGCGAGGGTAAAATTACCACTAAGACATGGTATTGTTCTAAGTAATGGTTTAAACATTATATTACATAGCATTAATTATATATAAAAATCAAAAGAATTTTGAATTAATTTGAATTATTGTAACAATCATTTCTATTTTATTATATATTAAAATGTAAAAATTATGAAAAAAGAAAAGATGTATATCTCTGGTAAGATGAAAGGTCAACCAGATTTCAGAATACGATTCAATGAGATTGAGAAGTTATATGAATCACAATATAAGGTCGTCAATCCCTGTAGAATTGAGCATACCTCAGACAATTGGGAAGAGCGCATATTAACAGATCTTAACATTCTCAAACATTGTGACATTATCTATATGCTTGACAATTGGAAAGACAGCAACGGTGCACAAGTAGAGCATTATTTTGCTCAAGGAATGGGCAAGAAGATTATGTATCAGTCACAATATATCCCTGATCCAAAAAATGCTTGATTTATGTATAACTATATTACTTGGAATTATTGTTATGGGGTTTGTCATAGCAATATCAAAGTATATAAATGAAAATATAAACGATAAAGATAACGAAGAAGATAATGAGATTAGTTAACCCATCAGTAGAACAAGTAGTACAAGAGAGTGGACTCAATGGAATATATAAGCAGATTGAGTTGGCAGGACGTACATGTTATAAGTCCGAGGATAAGATTACGGATGATTCAGCGGAGAAGTTTGTTGAACGAATGATTAAGTCAAAGCACACATCAATGCTTGAGCATGGTACCTTATATTTAGATGTCCCAATGGGAACACCAATGACGGATAAGTATTATATTGTCAAGTCCTCAATTATTCAGTTCTTCAAGCATAATCCATATAGTAGAGTACATAAATATGAGGTTATCACAGAAGATGTAAATAATATAAAGGTATCAAGTGAACGATATGCCATCACCACCAATTGGCGAGTATTTGTTGAGCAAGTGCCATGGGATAAGTTTGGACCTATTAGAGAGACAAAAGTAAATAATCTCATAATGGGACTTGACAAGGATTATGTGTTATCCTTCATGTGTGACCCCAATGAGCATCATGATAAGCGATATTCCTTCAGAACTATATGTGACAGAGGAGTAACTCATGAAGAAGTCCGTCATAGGTCAATGTCACCTGCTCAAGAGTCGACACGGTATTGCGATTATATAAAAGACAAGTTTGGAGTTTGTGTGTCATTTATGCAGCCTGTATGGATGAAACCTGAGGACCAAGCTGAGTTTGAAGAAGATCTTAAGTGGGCAGAACAGTTATACTTCAAGTGGAGAAATAAGGGATATCCTCCAGAGGAAGCAAGATACTTCTTGTTGACTGGAGTGAAGTCTGAGATTATCATCACAGGATATAGCGACCAATGGGAACATTTTATGAACCTACGAAGCAAAGGTACTACGGGAAGACCACAACCAGATATGAAGGTGATTGGGGATATGATTGTTGAATTATTTAATAAAATAGATTTTAATCAAAAATAGAATATATTTCGATGAAAAAGGTTTGGTACAATATTAAAGGATTTTTCTTAGACATCGGTAATGTAATACGTTGGATTCCTACCATCTGGAAAGATAGGGACTGGGATTATGGATTCATGCTTGAGATTGAACGTATGAAACTCAAGCAGACTATCAATTGGTATAAGAAACATGACTATGGGCATTATGTTGATGGTAAACGAGATTGTCGTATTATGGAGACTGCATTAGGCTGTCTTGATATACTGTTAGATTCTGATTGGTGGCATATTTCTGAGGGACATGAAAAGTTGTTTGATGAAAATGGAAAATATATGCCAACACCTGATGAATGTTACGTTCTTGATGCATATGTCAATCTCGGAAATTACAAAAGGTTCATGAATTGGCTTCCACAGGATGCAATTGATAATAAACCGAATCTTTGGAGAACTGAACTTCGTGAAGAAAAGGCATGGCACCTGTATCATAAGATACGAGAGCAGTATATGCGAAGTTGGTGGGATTAAGTTTGCGGAATTAATAAAAATAAATTTAACAAATTTTAACAATTTATCATTAAATATAACAACTGCTGAATAATATATTAATATAAACAATAAAAATAAAACTTGAACATATGAAGAACTTTTTGATGTATAAGAAATTTTTTGATGAGAAGGGATTGACCTCTACAAGTGCTAATTATATCTCCAACATTGCAAAGGAGATTGTGAACACCTATAACGATATTAACAGAATCTCATTTGAGAATGTTGATGTTGAGACCCTTGGAAGCGATAAGGTCTATCGTATTAAGGAGGGTATGAAGAAGGATGCGTTCGACAATCTCGAGCAGTCGCTTACCAATAAGGCGAAGTTATATGCTCTTATTTCTTGGCTTCGTGAGGCAATCAAGGCTCGTGAATATCAGCTTGAGGAAGTTGAGGACTATAACCTTGATGAATGGCTTGCTGAATATAAGGGTATGAATGATGACACATTTGGTATTGAAATGCCAACTGCTGACGAGTCTGAGTTCGAGCATATCACTAAGGATGAGTATATCACCAAGAACTTTACCATTAAGGAGATTAACGAGTACTTCTTCCTACAGAATATGTGTGCTGTCCTCGGCAAGTTCGTTCACCCAGGAAGCTTCTCATCAGCAAAGAAGTACATCGAGAAGAATGATGGAACATCAAATCTTAAGGAGACCACCTCTGCTAATCTTCTTCATAGGATCAACTCCAGTATTCCTCTTGACGAAATCAATGAGAAGTTCTTCATGCTACAGGATAAGCAGCGTGAGTATCAGAAACGGTTCAACTCCATTATGTTCAATGTTGAGAATGAGGTCCGTAAGTATAACGACAGTCAAGATGCTAAGTATGCATTGCTAAAGTCTCAACAGAAGGAGGCAACTGCAAAGCGTGTGGCAAAACGTCATGAATACAACATTGAGTTCCAAGATTGGAAGACAAAGGAGCTGAACAGAATCAGATCCCAAAAGATTGTTATTCCTAATGATTTGCAAGAGACCTATGAGTTTGTGAATAACTACGGAAAGACAAAATGATTATGATTGGTGGGTGAGACTTGGTCCGCTTTAAAACCTAACTCACCCTTTACAGTTTATATAGATAGGATAATTAAAGAATATTAAACATGTACAACCAAAGAAATGCTGATAACATTTCGTCAGAATTATCCTTGGCATATTTGACAGTATTAAATTTATTTTAACCCATCGCTCTTGTTTAACGTTTTCGTTCTGGGTGTCAAATATGGTTCTCGTTATAGATATCGATAGTTGTTCCTATCTATATAGCTGACAATTATTTTGAAAAAAAAAAACAAAAACAACACAATATATGAAAACTTTAAGATTAGGACGTAACAAAAAGTTATTTGGTGTATGTTCAGGATTTGCAGAATATTTTGACTGTGATCCTGTAATGGTTCGTTTAATTATAATAATTGCAGTACTATGTTCATGTGGATATGCTACTGCATTCTATATTTTATGTGCTATCTTTATGGACAAACCACTTCCTGAGGATGCATATTTCAGTAGTAAGAATAATAAAAATAATTATCGATGTGTAGATCACGAGGATTATGAAAGAGGATATTATGGAGAAGGATAATACACACAGAACACCTAATTATGCAGGATGGGCAGGTCTTGATGGAATAGACCTTAAGAAGGATATTGAACAGCTTGAGCATATTGAGCATGATATTGAACATATCACAGAAGCATTGTATGATACTAGTAGAGTACTAAATTATGGTTATAATGAAGTAGCTCATAAAGAATATGATGAAAAGAAAAAGAAAGAAAAATTACAATCAAATCTTAATAAGCTACATGATGAGATTATGAATAATATAATTTCTTTCTGTAGAGAAAATAATGTTGATAAAGTTTGGGCATGTCATTTGGGTATTGATGGATTATGCTTTTCAGTAGATGCGGGTGAATGGCATCCTGGAACAGATTCTGCATTAGTTTTATATGATGAGGACAAAAACATAATTTGCGAGAGTTTATGAAATACAAAATACTTAATATAATATTTATTATCATAATGGTGGTATTGCTTGGAGAATGTACATCAAACCCTAAGCATGTGACGGCAATTACCTATGATGGTGATAGTGCAAAGATTGAGGTGTCACATTTCTTCAGTTTATATAAGACACATTATATGGTACCAAATCATGATACCATTGTTGGTATAGTGCAGACAAAATATGATGGTATGAATGTTCAGGTATCAGATGGCAATCAAATACACTGGGTAGAGTCATCAAAGATATTCAATAATTTTGAGATAGGTGACAGTATAACACTTATTAGAACATATGTACCAAATAAGAATAAGATAATCAAGAAATATGAGGTGATAGATACCACGACAACAAAGTGATATGAAAGAATTTTACATAGGAATTATAGTAGTGATTGTATTAGCCATAATCGGTGTAGTATGGTCAATATGGTCAGTAAATCATCATGATAAAGATGGAGAATGATGTAATACTTTTAAATAACAGATATAAAGAAACTAATTATCTCAAGAAGGTTGATGAGAACAGATATGAACTAGTTCTTGAGACCTATGATTATGTGAGGTATGGTCTATGGAACCCAGAGGACAACAAGAGAGGATATTCTTTTGTAGATCCTCCGGGTGGCCCATTCATGAGTGTAGGCAATAAGCTTCCTACAACAGACAAGGAGATCGATGAGATAGTAACAGAAAAAAATAAAGTATATATATTAGTAAAATGAATAAGGTTTATTTTAAAGATGATGATATAGTTTTATTCTGTTGGAAAGCAGGAATAGGCCGTTGGGCAAAGGGAAAAATTGTTGGAAACAATTTTGCAATGTGTAATGATCCTGATTATATTGGGAAAGCAGTATATTACATTACAAAATTGGATGAGAACAATAATGTTGTATATGATACAAAATCATATGCTGTTGAAATGGATTCAAAATTGATTTGTGAATACAAGGATGAATATGAATGGTGTATTGGAAAAAGTATAAGTGATGTTCCATATCCTCGTGCAAAAGATCCGATGTTAGATGACGAAAAAAGATGTCTTGAACCATACGATATCATAATGGTAAATCATAATGGTACATGGGAGTTGGATATGTTTCAGAATTATATCAACAAAGATAGAACACAGATTCATACTTTCAAAGGACATCTTATTCTCTTTGATGACAATTGGGATGTATATGATGATGAGAAGTTTAAGCAGCTGTTCAACTTAGATGACAATTATGTTACAAAGGGTGCTCCAGATAAGATTGGTAATATTGATAAGACAGTATATATTCCATATACCTCATGCCCAGAGTTGAGTGAAGATGACCATGCACATGGTGATGCTGTAAAGGTGGTAGGTAATGAACATAATCCTGACTATTACTATTGGACTACATCAGCTACCACAGACACAACTAATGATAATGAAGTTAAAAATTCAAATACGATTTTAAGAAGATTAGATTACATTGAAGAAGTATTATTTGAATTGACTAAACAAGTTGAAAAACTTTCAGAAAAAATTGATGATGTGATGGAGAAACAATCTCATCACCCAGATTATGTTCCCATTCCTACTTATCCATTTCCATATAGTCCAACACCACAACCAATAGAACCGTGGTATGACAGAAACAAAATATATTGTGGTGACGATTATACAACTTATACAAGTAATCATATATATACTGCACATATCAAACCAGAGGATATGGATAAGTATAAGGAGATGTTCACAAGTACTTCAACTGATAAGTTCAATTATAAGAAGTATAATGATATGAGTACATGTAATGACACAAAGGATAGTACGTGTTATGAACCAAAGAAAGCAACAAGTCTTATAGACGATATTATAGACGATAAGTATAATGATAAGTATGATACATGGGGAATATCATGTGCTGCTGGTAAGATTCTTGAGGATAAGAAAGAAGATTCAATAACTAAAAAATGATGACTGAGAAAGATTTACAATATTTTAGGATAAGAAAAATTTAACATCTTTAGTGTGAGTGTAGTTCATTGGTACATTATAAATATTATCAAGATTATGATTTTGATGATGTTGTAAATGGTATATTCAAAGAAAATTTATGAAAAATTTGTCAGAATATAAATATATATTAGATGAAAAATTTAATCCAGACTGGGATTATGTAACTGAAATGGCAAGTATAGGTTATCCTGTACTAAACAAAACAAATTATTATATTGCCGTTCATGGGACAAATTCTGGTGATAGAAAAAGACCACATTTACATATATATTTAGAAAATGACGTTAAGCCATTCAATAAATTCAATTTTGAAATAGCATTAGATGAAATTATATGTTATGATGAAATTAATCTTATAAGGATGACCGACAAATCTCATAATATTGATAGAAAAAATCGAAACTTATGTTCTTGGAAAGGATATAATAAATTAAAAAATGATTTTACTGATTGGTTATATAGTAATGATGTAGAAGCTCGTGGAAATTTTATAGATAATATTGATGCTATAATTTATTTTTATAATTTTGAATCGGGTGGATTAAAAAACAAAAATCCTATTCTTGAGTATTTAAAGAATAAAGGTATGAAAGTTCATATGAACTATTATAAATATTTTAGTGATTATGATAAGAAAAAATATAAAGAATGTTTTTAATTTAAAAAAAATATGAATTTAATAGGAACAACAGTACGAGGTATTAGATTACCCATCATTTCACAAGGTGATGACGTGAAAAACATTATTTGCGATTATCTTAAAGAAACAATTGTTCGTAATGACAAACTTGCATTTGAGGATAATGACGTGATTGGAATTACAGAATCGTTGATTGCAAGAGCATACGGGAATTATGTTACAGTTGATGATATAGCAGATTTCATTAAAGAAAAGTTCGGTAAAGATGCTACAGTAGGAGTTCTCTGGCCAATTTATTCAAGAAACAGATTTTCAGTAATTCTTAAGGGTATTGCTCGAGGAGCAAAGAAAGTGGTAGTTCAACTTAAACATGGTAAGGATGAAGTTGGCAATGATATATATAATCAATGGACAAAAGTAAACATTATTGATTATTATAGAGAAGTTATTGAGAATGAGAATGCTGAGGCTGTGATCATGCAGTCCACCAGTGCATGTGATATAGTTCCTGCATCAAATGGTAATGTAATAGTGGCAAGCATTCATTCACGATATGAAGACCAACGAGAAATTTCTAATTACATCATTTGGAATTCTGAGAAATATTCTCATTCTAATATAATCACACTTGACAACATTTTCAATAAACCTGCTAGCAATAGAGGAAATAATGAAGATTTTGGGTTGCTTGGATCTAATAAATGTGGTGATGAAAAACTTAAGCTGTTTCCCACAAAAGAAACTTGTAAGATTGTATGTGAATATGTTAAGGATTGGGTCAAGGATGTTTCCGGAAAGGACGTGCATGTGATGGTGTATGGTGATGGATGTTTTAAGGATCCTGTTGCAGGAATCTGGGAATTTGCAGATCCAGTCTCTTGTCCATATCACACAGGTGATTTGTTAAGTAAATCCCCAAATGAGATTAAGATTAAATATATTGCAGATGAAGTCACGAATGATTCTGAAAATATAAAAACATTAATTGAGGAAAAGAATAAACATATTGATATGAATCCTATGCTTGCACAAGGAACTACACCACGTTGTTATTGTGATCTTCTTGCAAGTCTTTGTGATCTGACATCAGGAAGTGGCGATAAGGGTACTCCAGTTGTATGGATTCAAGGATATTTCAAGAACTATGCAGATTCTTAAAAACTTTAATTTCAAAAACTATGCAGACTAAATATATACTGATTAAGAATTATGGATTATTTTATTTATAAAGTAAAGATATGGAAAGCAGGATTAGTAGATTCATTTGAACATTATGTGATTTGTAAGGATGCCTTAGCCGTTTATGAATACTATGATAATAAGGATCTTATAAAGAGTATTGATGTTATTGAACGTATAGGCAGAATGGATAGATTGCCTCAGGACTTTATTGATGGTAATAAGAATTATTACTTGTATGAGGTATATTATAATGATCCTGGGAGAAAAGGAAATAATGAGATATTTGAATATGTTGTTTCTGAACATATCAAGACAATTAGTCAAAAGCTAAAGATAAATGCCAATTGGATTCGTCTTGCTAGAAAAATCAGTCCAATAATATATATCAAATCATTTCAAGAAATGGATGATGAAATAGAAGCAATGAGAATAGGATAAGTAAAGGCAGAACTTAAGTTCTGCCTTTTATTTTTATAATGCTATGGAAATCATATACCAATATTCTGTAAGGTCTCGCCCATAAGCATTACCCATACAATTGAATTTAAGAAGATATGATCTATGACCGCCAAGATGTATTCTCCACAATTCAGTCTGACAATCATGTTTATTGTATATGATTTCAGACTTCTCATTATTCATAATATCTTTGAACATCGGTGGTATGATCTTATCAAGATCATCAAAGTTTTCATCATTTAAATCATGTGTGAACCATCCTGCAACAGCATTACAATCAATATAAAATTCTATTGCCTTTGCAGTTCTATCCCAATAACCTGAAGCATCTTGCCATGGTTCAAATGCATCAGATGAATCAAAATCTCCAGTATCATCATATATTTCAGGTCTCTTTTTTGCTGACTTAACTATCTTTTCAAGAATGTCCTCAACCGACATCCCATTAAACATACTTCCGTCAAATGTATCATTATGATAATTCTTATTTACAATTAGTTTTTCAGTTATGAATTGAGTTAAGTTTTTCATTCTTTGTACCAATCTGGCGTATTTGTTATACCTGAACAAAAAAACATATTATTCATGTACTCAACATGTGATACATCCCATTTAGATAGATCACCAATTGATATTAAATTTTCACATGATGAAAATACATGTTGCATAGTTTTAACATTTGATACATTCCAATTGGATAAATCACCAACATATTTTAATGTGGAACAATGATAAAACATACCTATCATATTTTTAACGTTTGAAACATCCCAATTAGATATATCTCCAACTGATTTTAATTTTTCACAATAAGCAAACATATATTGCATATCTTCAACGTTTGAAACATTCCAATCTGATATGTCAATGTATTCAAATTCTATTCTTTCAAATATTCCTTCATTATTTGATTTATCATAAAATGTAGTCATTCTACTTACATCTATATCATTAAAATCAATAGGTTTTTTCTTTGTTCCCTGACCAAGTTCTTTAAATCGTTTTACTACAATTGATTTTAACTCATCTAAGTTTTTAGGTTGTTTATTATTTTTCATTTTTAAACTTTCCTGTATAAAATATTTTAATGATTTCATATTATATATTAATATATTATAAATTTATTTTTTAATATCATTTTTAATAAAAATATTTCTGAATGATCATCATTACTAAGTCATAAACCTTCTTGCGCATACTTATTTAATGGTTTCATTATTAAAGAATGTTAAATTATTATATAAATAAAAATATTTGTTGAATTATGACATCATAATTTATATATTAAAATTGTAATCAATAAAACTTTATAGATATGGCAACTACAAAAATTTGCATTCACGAGATTGGTATTGACAAACTTAAAGACTTTAAAAACTTCAAGCTTTGTTATGTTGATGAGGTTCCTGAAACATTTATGGATTATACCCCTGAGTCTAAAGCCCTGATGCAAACTAAAGAGTATAAGGAATACATTGAAAAACGAAGAAACTGGATTGAAGAAAAATTGAAAACTCAGCACTATATTTCTGGTGTAGATTATAATACCGCTGATATGATGTTTGATCCTGATAGAAAATTCAGAACAGAAATGATGGATTATCCTACACAAGAATTTCTTGATGGATATACACATTACTTATACTTCACCAATGATCTTGACATGCAGTGGGGTGATGATTGGGATGATGCTCCATACGAATATAATGCTGAGGTACCTTATGATGACAAAACAAATATTATCATAATCCCTGTAAGATTGATGTTTAGTTTCCTAACAAATCTTGATGGTGATAATGATGATTATGATAAATTGTTTGCTAAATGTCCAAATTATCATTATTGCGATTTGAGGTTCCCAAAGGATTGGGGAGGCATAAATAGTCCGTTCTGTGTTGATGATATTAATGGAGGAGCTGTTGCTTGGATCTATGCCACACTATCTAAGACATATATGAAAAAACATATTGCCGTTCATGCTGGAGAAAATCCTGAGAGCGTTATAAATAAGATTGATGAAATCAATAAAATGTTGTCATAGTTCAATCAATATTCACTATTGATTTTCCAAGATAGTCAACAAGCTTGTTGACTATTTTTTCTTTATTAGATTTAATAAGAAATTCATCTTTATCAGATGAATATGCTACAAAATTTTCCTTGTCAGTAGTATATAAATAATCATTAATGTTTTCAAGTATATCAAGCTCAAGATTATTGAACATTGCTCTAAGTTGTTCATTTGTTACATGTGAACCTTTAAGCATATCAATAACGATAGATCCAACAATCATTCTTTGCGTTTTTGTTAATGATTCATTTATATATCCTGACAATGTCATCATATTATATATTTATTAATGTTTTTATAAAAATATTTTATAGTTGCACCATTTCTGTTGGAGGAGTAAATAATTCTTCTATTCTATTTGTTGTAAAATTATATAACGATTCATTCACATCTGTGTTGTCGTCAAATCTATTTCCAATTTTAAATGCAACATATTCTTCCATGAAATCCTTATATCTTGGTGTCTGTTTTAGGAGTGGTAATTGGCAAAACGTCATAATTATATCATCATGACCATATGCTGCCTTGTATGAACCATTGCCGTTCTTGTCCTCAAAATTCTCAAGTTCACCAGCACTTATAAGATCTGTAATTATGACATCACCTTTTTCAAATAATAATCTTAATAATGAACATGCTAATGATTTATTTGAATTACTAAATCTAATTCCTTGAATTAATTTTGTTCCATTACCGTCATCATCAATTGCTTGTCTTTTATATCGTGCAAAATAAAATAGATCTATACCATCAGGAACTATGTTGTTTCTCCATTCGGTTTCAGGACTAAACTCAGGCTCATTATAGTTCTTTAATATATTATAGAACAGCGCTCCATACGTATTCCATTCAACACTCCATATACATCTATCATTATTAAACAGTTGCCCGCATAACAGCCAAAAATCAAGTGTTGCCAATTCAATGTCTACTTCGTTACTTCTCCAGTAAGCGACCTGTTCAAATTTGTCCTTATCTATAACCTCAAATATATTGAATACTGTATAGTCTCCGCCACCACCTTCTGCAAGATCAACAGTAATTATGTACCAATGCTGTTCATCAATAAAGTTTCTAATTTCATATTCAGGTTTTATGAATAAGCAGTCCTTAAATTGTATCTGTAGATTTATTTCTTCACACTGCTCTTCTGTGATCTTTTCATATATGACTGTTGAATCATGTATTCTTTTAAGACATTCACGAGACACAAGACAGCCTTCAGGAGCTAAGAACTGTGTACCATATTGATAATAAAATGCTTCTTCAGATCCTAATATGCCAATCATTTCTTCTTTCCATTTATTAGTTCTCTTTTCCCAGCATTTCTTTTCTGAATTCCACTGTGGAACCTGATACCAGTCAATTTTAAATGGTGCATATATAGATTTTTTTTCTATAGCAGTTTTCCAAATTTTATAAAAGAGGTTAAATCCGTTCTGTGTTGACATAATGCAGACATTTGAGTCTGATATAGTAGTTACAGTTGGAATAATATTGTTATAAAAAAGTTCTACTTCATTAGCAGGACACCATGCAAACTCATCCAATATCAAGAAGTTGATTGTCTTACCCAGTCCTGCAGTAGGAGAGAACGCCTCAGTTGATATATTAGAATTATTATCAAACGCAATACCGCCCTGGTTCCATTTCATAGTGCCACATTTGAGATGATATGGAAGATATAAATACATATCCTTTATCTTATTCAATAAGTCATGACCCGCTGCCCCAGATTTTGACAGTATTAATCCTGATTTATCAGTATTGAACAATATGACCCAAAGACAGTATATAGCAGTTGTAACCGACTTGCCTGCCTGCCGGCACGAAAGTAGCACACTAAATCTATGTTCTTGAAGATGATGTAAGTAGTCAACCTGATAATCACGCATCTTACATTTCTGAAGTCCTTCAGGAGTCATTAAGAAACATTTCTCTGCGAAGTACACAGGATCCTGTTTACATCTTATGTAATCTTCTATCTCTTCAGGAGTTCTTCTATACACCAAATCTGGCTTAAGAAGCTGCGTGACTTTTCCAACAAATGGGTTTGCTTTCAATGGAAGGCCTTCGTTAAGCGCTGTAACCGCCTTTTCAAGTGCCTTTGTTGTCCAAATGACCTTTTCAGCATTCTTTCCATTTGTTTCATATTTTACAGGATCAAATTCGTAATTAATATCATCTTTTCTGCTCATACACAATTTAAAATATTATATGTATTAATTAAATATATTAATTAAACATTTTGTTTTTTTATTAAATATATTTAACGCATATTTTTGATAATGTATTAAATTATTTTCTTTCATATATTCAAGTAATTTTGCATACCCATATATTGATAATGGTAATTTTTTTAATTTATTTGTTCTTCCAAGTGAATTTGATAATATTCGGTGATAATATTCATAAGTTCCTGTGTGAAATATTTTACTAACATAATTAAATAACATAATTGTGAAAGTTGAATCTTCAGACAAACTATTATCTATAAATCTTACATTATTATCTTTTATTATTTTCCATTTAATAAATTTATTCCAAACCCATGTTAATGATATATTATTACCGGGTTTATACATTCCACAATTATTTGATTTTTCATAATATTCTCTAAATGATTTAGTTTTTTTATCATATATATAATGATTAAATTGAATTATATCATAATCATTATTATTTGCAATTTTCATTATTCTTGATACTGTGTCATCCTTTATAAAATCATCATGATCCATAAAAAAAATATAATCAGTATCATCAGATACATATTTCAATAATTCATTTCTGGAATTTGCTGCTAATCCATTTTTATTTTTTGCTTTTACATATTTAAAGTTAGATTTGTCTTTTATATATTGTTTAACTAATTCATTAGAACCATCATTTGAAAAATCATCTAAAATAATTACATTATAATTGTTATATTTATTTCTATAAATTGATTCTAAGGTTTCAACTATGTAATCTTTTGCATTATATAATGGAATTAATATTGTAAGTTTTTTATTTAACATTTTTTTACATTTATTTATAATTATTAGTTGGTATCTAGATCCTCTTCTATAGTGCTGCTATCATCATCTAGACAACTTTTATAGTTGTTTTGATAAATTATATGGTTGTTATTTTTTACTATGCTAGAAGAGGATTCATGAACATCTAATTCATACTTTGATTTTTCAGGTAATATATTATTTATTTTTTCTAATATTTTATTAATTTGTTCATCTGTGGTATCTTTATGATCGTTTAAACATATTGCTTTATATTTTGAGAAATCTTTAGCTAAAATTTTAGGAAAAGATATTTCATTTATCTCTGTTGAAAAATAGCTTAATCTTCTATTTACATACATTTTATATTTATAATATTTATATACATATTCTGAAAATAGCCATTGATTATGCTCATTTTTATTTCTAAATTGAGATATATTTTTAAGAATCTTATAATTATATTTTTTAAACACTTCTTTTATTATAGATTTTTTGTGCGGTAAATATATATGCTGAATTGAACACACCGCACCTATAGGACGGTTACCTAATAACATATGATTTGATTCTCGTAAAATATCACCTGTCCAATTAGGATTTTTTCTTCTTAATTTTGATCCAAATACTAACTTTTGATTACGATATAATTTCCCAGATAATAATATTTTTTCTTTAAATATAAAAAAATCAGTTATGTTAACAGGTGAAGTAAAAATCATGTCATCATTACCATATATAAAACATTCAGACAAATCTTCTATGTTTTGTAAGAACATTTCAATTGTTGATGAATTGAATGTCGGTAAATATTCTTTTGGTATAAAATCTTCATGATAAATTATGTTAACATTATCTCTATTTATCCAGTTAGGAACTTGTGAATCAGACTGAACAATCATATGAACTTTATTAACCCAAGGCACAAATTTATCAATTCCCCTGAACACATATTTTAACATTCCGTTAGGCCTGAAACGTTTTAATCCTGTTGCCCAGTCGTTCCACGTTTCATCAAGCTCAACATATTTTTTCTTATTTTCGTAATATAATTTTTGCCATTCAGGATCATTACAATCAACGTAAGGTAATATAATATCTATCTGGTTTATGTTGTTCATTTTTCATATATACATTTATTTGGATATTTTCTCTCAAGTATTACATTAACTTCTGTTTTATAAATATTAAAATCAATTACACCATTATCGTTTATACATATTGCTGTTATATTCTTATCATTAATCAAATTATCTAAATCATATGTTGTGCTATTAATAAAACTAAAATATCTTGTGTTTCTTTTTGTTACATTATTTTTATCTTTTATAAAAAAATGATAATTTGATAATTCTTGTGTAATATTTGATTTGTCTCTAAACCTTGTAATACTATTACTTATTTCATTTTTATATTTATTCCAATAATATTCCCACATTGATTTTTTCATTGGGTTAATAGAATGATTTGACCTTAGTAATGAAAGCTTACTTTTAAATGTAACATTATGTTCGTTTAAAACTAGTTCTTGTGTGTTTCGTAAACTATTTATGTATACATTGTTTCGTGATATTCTTTTTTCAAAAACATCTATTTTTGGGTTCATTTCGTTGTCATAAAAATCTTTAGCACTAATATTATTCGTTATAAAAATGTCATCATTTGTATATAAAAAATTTTCACTTAATTCTGGTATTTTATATATAAATAACTCTATAGTATTTGAATTAAATGTCGGTAAATATTTTTCTGGAATTATGTCTTTATGAAAAATAATTTTTGCTGTATCTGTATTAACATATTCAGGAATTTGCGATTCGTCTGAAACAACAATGTATAAATTATTTATAAAAGACATATAATTTGCTATAGATCGTAATACATATTTAAAATTGTCCCAATCTCTAAAACGTACACCAAAGGGATCATATTTTTTCTTTTCTATTTTTGAATATGTTTTATAATCCCTTTGCCATTTTTTGTCATTATTATTTAAATAAGTAACTACTAAATCTATGTCTTTCATTATAAATTTATGAAATCTCTATTAGGTTTTTTGAAATGAAATTATTAGAAATTGTTGACAATGCTGGTAATTTTATATCATCCCACTTTTTTGTTATTGGGTTATAATATATAAATTCTCCTGAACCATTAACGTATGATGTGGCTGCAACTTCTGGAGTTAATGAATAATTAGTAGTATCTTCATTTTGTTCTAATTGTGACATCGGTACATGACTTGTCGCAGTTGCTTCACTTGGAACTACATTACCATTTGGTACATTTGTTGTATCATCTGCAGGTTTTCCGTTTGTATCTTCATCGCCGCCACCTCCAGCAAGTCCAGCTAAATTAAGAAGCTTTGCTAATTTTGCATTACGTTTTATTTTATTATAGTTTTCTTTAGATATTTTTTCTACAGGAATATGAACTCCTGTTTTTGCCATAATCTTTAAATTTGCTTGTTGTATTAATGCTCTTGCTTTTATTTTTACTGAACTCTTATTTTTTTCAACTTCATCATCTGCATCTTTTAAATTATCCCTAAGCAATGCTTCATATTGTTTTACCATAAACTTACCCATTGCCTCACCAGCCTTATCATATTGTTCTAATTTAAAATCGTCAACAACAACCATCAGCTTGGAAATTTCTTCAATGACAGCATCCGAACCAGATTCAATTCCATCCACAATTGTATTTGTGAGCCATTCAGGACCAAATGCTGCATAATATGAAGCGTATGCACAATACTGAGATATTATGTTTTCATAATAAGAAAACTTTTCTGCTGCTACAGGGAGTTGTTGCTCTACAAAATAAGTTACATAATATGAAAAATTTTTTTTCTTCTCTTCATTTTCCTTTTCAAATGTTTCATCAGCAGAAACATTATCAAGAAGACTATTGATATCTAATTCATCTTCAAGATAATATGAAAAATAACTTATTGCTTTTTTAGTTATTATTGATGGATCTGGAATATATGTCAATCTTTTCCATGCATAATTTCTAATTGATAATAATTCTGTTTTTACAGTTTCTATTGCTGTGTTTAATATTGAATTTCCAAGATTTATTATTACAGATGGATCTACTTGTAAACCATCTTTTGTGACATATATTCCAGCTGTTGACAATGTACTTAATGTATTATTCTTTACTGAATTTACATCTCGTAACATGCTTCCGCCATATGAAATAAGTGGAGAACATATTTTTCCTGTCATGAATGAATTTGTTACATCCATTTCCACTTTGCGCATTTCATCTCCAAGCTTATTGTTTATCTGTTCTTTTAATTTATTTGTATCCATATCTTACCATATTTTATTTTTTTGATAAATTGGAGGAATAAATGTATCATTAGCAGGCGGAACATTATTTGTAGTATTCCATTGATTTAATGTTGTAAGTGGAGATAAATTAAGATTTGCATTTCTTGCATCATTTGCTGCATCCCCAGTATAATATTGCGTAACACCATTACGATTAGCTACAGTTCCATAATTATTTCGATTTGCTACTGATTGTGCATCCAATAATGCTTGCCCTGTATAATTTGCTGTGCCTGTTCCAGATGCTGATGTAACGTGTGCTTGAATAGTGTCTGAATTTTGTATTGCATTTTTTATATTTGCAGCAGTTTCTTTTACTTTGTCGGTAGTAGATTTATTAGATTCTTTACTGTCTCCACTCCCATCAGATGAAGAACTAGAATTGCCTCCATCATTTATTGTAACAGTTTTTGATAATATAGTATCTAATGCTCCATTTGTTTGTAAAGTATTTATAAATGTGTTCAAATATATTACACCTAATTGTGAATATGGATCTGATTTTTGTAATATATTACAAAATTCCGATAAGCCATTAAGAATACCATTTAGTAAATCTTTTAATTGATTTCCTAATACTGCGGGCTCACCATCTCCGGATGCTGCACCTAATGTTACACCACTATTTTCAACCTTTACCGCGGATGTACCAGCATTAACAGTAGTTTTTCCGTTTGTTCCAATATTAACTCCAGTGCCGCCGCTACTTCCAGATGTAGAAATATTATAGCCTTTCCCATGGTCATACGTCATTGATGAATTGCCTCCGCCATTAGTTCTCATACTGATAACTTCAGGTTTCTTATCAGAATTTTCATTAACATATTGTTGCGGTAATGATTGTAATTCATACATTGGAATAAACCAATTTTCATCTTGTCGTTTCTTGTTACGAATAACCCAAACCTTTGAGCCTTTTTCGTATGAGGCATATGAGGCGTTACCCATCATTGTAAATGGATAACACCATGGAAGATGTGTTACAGGAGAATTGTTGGCATTAAATGCACCAAGCGCTGTTACCTTTATTCTCCCATAATGAAGCGGGTCATCTGTTTCAACAATAACACCAGGAACAAATTCATAGTCAGAAAAATGTCCACTATTACTTACCGTTTGTTGACTACCAGTATTTGTTATATCTTTATTCATAATCTTATTGACTATTTAATTAACTATATTATGCTTGTGTTGTTTCGGATGATTCAGGTTGTACATCACCGAGCATTTCAGAATCTATATCTCCAGATTCATCTTCTTCAGATCCACCCTCTTCTTCATTACCACCTTCTTCACTCTCTTCTTCGTTACCTTCTTCATCTTTCTTGCCTCCAGATTTCTTTGCAAGTTCAGCTTCTAACTTATATTTCTCATTAAGTTCAAGATCTGCATCAGTCATCTTCAAGTACTGCATTACAAGGAACTTAAGTGAGAAGAATGGAGTTTCATTTCCTTCAGCATCTGTTTCTGTTAAGCTATCTTTAAACGTTCCGATAAAGTCAATTCGTTTCTGCATAATTTCCATGTTCATCATTTCCTCAAATAAGTTATAACTATTAAAGTGAAGTGACATTGCATCAAGAATTCGTTTATCGTTTTTAATATCAGGTAGAGCAAGTGCAACAGATATACGAAGTGGTTTTAATAATATTTCTGCAAAGGCATTACGTATTCTATTTACAAATCTTGAGAAATTAATTTCATCACGAAGCGCTTGTGTGGGGTCAGAACCAAACCATGTGCTTTGAGCGTCCTTGTCAAAACGTGTAGCAGGAATTTTTGACATCTTATAAAGTTTATATTCAAAATATTTTATTTGGTCTGAATCATTAAGCATAGGACCATTATCTACAAGTGTCTCTATCTCAGGACGTCCAGCTTCATTTTGTGGTAACCAATATTCTTTATTGAATGGCATGTTTACTCTGCCGTTTACTTGTAATTCACCAGTTTCAACGTTAAAAGAAATGTCTTCTTTATAACGATTCATTGCTGTTGCTAATGTTTGAGCGCCCTTTGCTTTGTTCATACCACCCACAGGAATGGTGAACATTGTTTTAAATGATGATTGTGTTACAGTCCAAATCACTTGCGCTTGTTCAACAATACGATATATATTAAATGGACGAATAAGACGTTCAAGATATGACTGTCTTTCAATAACTCCAGAATCTTCATATTTAACATATATAATTTCTGCATCTAATAATTTTCGTTCACGACCAAGAACATCTTTATATTGAATCCAAAATACTGTTCCATCCTCAATACTTCTTGTTAATGTTGTAGGATCTACTTCAATGATGTTCAATATTGTATGTGGGTTTTCAACATCATCATATACAATTTGAAATGCCAGAACGCCAGTGATTAAGAACATTTTATACATATCCCATGCCTTACGTTTCCAATCAAGGAACATATATAATTTATAAAATTGTGTGTTCATTGATGTACGTATCTCTTCAGCAGAACGTTCGTTAAGATCTTGGATAAGCGCTTGGTCAAGAAAAGGTTCACAGATATATGATTCTTCATCGTCATATACAATACTTTCATTTGCCATCATATCGAGAATATCTTCAAGCTCTGGCTGCATTGCCATCTTTTTGAGAATGGCAACTTTTTGCATTAATGATTTCTCTGAAAATGATTTCTCTTCCTCAGGCTTTATTTTCCAGTCATCTGCAGATGCTCCCCATATTGATGTTTGTAACATCATTTCATCCTTAGGCTGTAATGCTTTATCTGCAGGAATTGCACGCATGTTCTTGTATACTTTATCATCTATGTTCATTCCATAGTGAGAAAGCTTTGTCAACACCTTAGATAATCTTTTTGGTTTCTTTCCTTCTAAATATGAATCCTGCTTTGAAAAATTTTCATTTATCGCTTCATATATCGTTTGATCATTTTCAAAGACTTTTGATAAATTACCTATTTTCATATGTATAAATTATACATTTATAATTATATATAAAAATCAAAAATTTTTATAAAAATAAAAGGCACTATTAGTGCCTTACATAATAATTAAATAATAATTATTATTTTTATTCATTGACTTTTTTCTTTTATTAACCTATCTATTTCTGTTAATAATTCAGAATCTATTCTTTGTCCTCCATATTTATAAACAGCACGGCCTTTTTTCAATTTTAACATTACTCGTTTAAATGCATAATCTTTATCATTTTTATACACATTTCCTTCTATACTAACAAAATAATTTGGGTCTTTCTTAAATTTTTCAAGTTCCTCAGGATCCCACGGCACTATCACGTCAGGCAATCCTGCAATATTATTTGGAACTTTCTTTTGCATAAAGTTCTCAAATGAAAAATTACAAGTAATGATTTGTGATGGATAAAGTGATGCAAAGTCGTCACATACAGTATATTCATATCGGCCTGGAACACACCCTACAAATGCTCCCTTATATGCAACTTTTATTCGTTCTATTTCATCGTAATTATACACCACTTTTTTTCCGTCCTCATAAAAGATTTCAAACACATTTGCAGTTGTTAATTCTGTCTGTCTCTGTGCATCAAGCAATGGAATAAGTGTTAATGAAGATACGGCACAAGGACTCTCAAGTGATTTCAGTTTATAATGAATAAGCATAACAAGTAGACTGTCAATAGCATTATAGTAATAATACCATTCATGATCCTTTTCATACAAGTCTTGTAGTGTTCCTTCATACTTAATTTTATGAGCATTTATTGCTTTTGATGAAACCCAATCTAATGAATACGACTCATACGGTCTTAAAGAATAATCATAATCCTCAACAATTTTCATATAGTCAATGATTACAGAATGTTTTGGAGTTGGAAGACGATATGTTAAGTTATTCATGTCCTTGTATGAAATGTTTCCAAGCTCACCTGTTGGAGATGCCTTACGAATCATATTATATGTAACATTTTTTCCGAACAAGTTTATAGCTCTATTTACCATATACTGCCAGTCAAAGTTATATGCATTCCAACCAATTAGCACAGGCACTTTTGATATGATATTGACAAAGAAATGTTCAATCATTTTTTCTTCAGTTGGAAAATACTTATATAACACCTTTGGCTCGTCTTTTTTCATGAACTTTGCAAATTCATTATTTTCAATCCACTCAAGATATCGTTTTCTGAAAAGTTCTTGTTGTTCATTTGTCATATCATGAAGCCCATACACAATACAACTTAAGTCAGGCCCAACCAATGAAATTGACGTTACTTTTTGTTTTGCCAATGCTGGATCTGGAAATTCATCAGATACCTCGGTCTCAATATCCCAAGCATAACATTTTGGAAAATTCTGCTGATGCATCACCTTATTTAATTCAGGTGGCAGTTCATACATAAATTCCAATATATCAAATATATTTGGGGTATAATTTGAGCTATCTTTATACACCTTATTACAACGTCGACCGTTCCAAGTTTCAAACTCACCATTATCATCATATTCGTAAGTTTTTATATGATGAAAGAATTTTTGATAAAATTGACGACGGCCTCCCTTATCAATATAACTAATTACTAATTTTCTTTCTCGTTTATTCCAACTTCTATCTAATATCATATACTATTTTTTATTTAATATATAAAAGTATTATTCATAATTATAATCATATTCTTCATCATCAATAAAACGATTAGTTAATTCATTATCCATATTTATATTGATGATTTTTGATAATGATTTAAATATTTCTTCGGTTATGTTTATTTCTGTCCCATCACATAATTTAAGTATATAATAAACATCAAATGGCTTTGGACATTCACCAATAGTACTAATTAAATTCTTTTTTACATATGGGGCAAATTTATTACGTAACTCTAAAAAATATTTGTCTGAATTTTCTTTATCTTTAATAGTATCACCATTTGTGTTTATATATTCTTTAATTACGTCATTAAGTAATGCATTATATTTATCATACCATCTATCATATTCAGGAGAACGATATGAATTTTTGCATATAGAAAATATTGATGATATATTAATTATCAAATCATTTGACACTCTTATAAATTGATTCATTTTTACATTCCCATATTAAAATTTACTACTTGATTGTCTCCCATACGATGCTGAGTATTATCTGAAGATTCATGTGCATGGGTTTTTTCTGACCATCCGATAACATTCAAAAAATCATTAATAGCATTCTCAAATTTTTGAACCTTATTATTCATATCTTCAGAATTTCTAATCTTTGCATTAAGAAGGGCATTTTCCTTGTTCTTCTCCTCAAGATTATTTTGTAACTCAGTACGCTCATTAGTAATTGAATTTATTGTTTCCTGTAATCCATTAATTAATGATTCCTGTTCATTAATCTTATTTTGAAGTTCAACATTTGTTGAGTCAAGATTACGAATTTGTCCTGTTGCCTCTCCAAAACTTTCTTTAAGATTGTTAAGTTCATCACATGCGTTATTATATTGTTCTTCAAGTTTAGCAATCAACCCCTTTTGATTCTCACATTTAAGATTAAGTTCCTCATTACGTGAATCAATCTCTTGACAGCGAGCAGATGCCTTCTCAAATTCTCCAGCATAATTATTAAGTTCCTGTTCAATATCAGTCTTTATCTGTTGAAGTTCAGCAATCTTATTGGTGAGTTTTTCATTCTCCTCCATAATGTTATCAATACGAGTATTAAGAACATCAATCTCATGACCCATGTCATTTGCATTAGTATCAAGTTGATTCTTGAGTTCTTGTGTTTCAATTATTTTATCATTATATGCAGTATTTAACTTATCATATTCCTGAACTAACTGATTATGACGGTCAGTGACAACAGCAGCCTCAGACTGTAAGTTTTCAAGTTCTTCTTTAACAGAATTATATTTAACTGCAAGCTCATTATATTGAGAATCCATTTCAGCTGAACCATTTGTTAACTTATTGTTTAATTCTGTGTTCTCTGCCTTCAGCGTCTTATATGCTTCAACTGATTTGTTGAATCTCTCCTCAAGTGCAGCATATTCATCTGTCTTTGTTTCCATTTGCTTGATTGCTATACTCTCATGTTCAAGTGCTTCATCACGTTCTTTAATCAACTGATCTATCTGCGAAAGATGAATATGTTCATCAGCTTCCATTCCTTCAATTCTTTGTACTAACTTTTCAGCCTCCTCCTTACTGATTCCATCCGCAGTCTCGAATGTAACACGTGATGCAGTTGCCTCATTATTGAGTCGTTCAATCTCAGTGTCTTTTTCAATAAGTCCTGCATTGAGGTCATCAACCTTCTCATACAGCTTATCAACGACTTTCATCATTGCATAATCGTTAACCCACTTAAGCTTCTCTGGTGCAGCATTTGCCACCTTAAGCAATACCTGCTCAGTACGATTAAGTTTCTGCAGAACATTTGCAGATCCCGTCTTTACAAATTCATCAATACTAATTTTGTGTTCTCCTTCTCGGTCAATGTAAGTTAGTTCATTACTTGCATATCCATTTACAATTTCATCTATTTTACTCATGTGCTTAAAATGTTAAATTAATTTAAATTAATATAATTTTATATTAATATATAAAAAACTGGGCAGAATATTATAAAATATCCCACCCAAAGTAACAAAAATTTATATGAAAATTTAAAAACCCATTGTTTTAAATTATGGGTTAGAACCCCATTGTTTTAACTTATGAATTAAAAACCCATTGTTTTAAATTATGGGTTAGAATCCCATTATTAGTTTTTTCACAATATCATATTCATCATTGTCAGTCTTTGAGAATTTCTGACAGAACACGAGATTGATTGAGTCCTTAATGGTAAATCCGTCAACAACAAGTTCAGCGCATTCAAGTGTTTCACGAGTTGATATTGGTTTAGAAATATTCTGCTTCAGATATGAATCACGAATTGCATTTGCTACATTCAAGATCTTATTTGCCTTGTCAAGTTCAATTCCTGTACGAACATTCAGAATTCTCTCCTCAATATCCTGTGGCAAATATTCAACCTGCAGTGCATTAAAGCGGTTCATAAGTGCAGCATCAATGTCATTAGTTCCTGAGTATTCTTGACCAATGTTTGCGGTTGCAATGAATACACAATCAGGATGAACCTTGACAGCACGAACATCAGTAGATCCTGCAATCTCAATATTCAATGTACGGCGATGGTCAAGACAAGGGAACAGAATATTGTTTGTCATAAGTGGAGCACGGCTCAACTCATCAAGAAGAATAATCCCTGGTTTCTGAACGTCAGAAACAAACTTTGCATAATCAAATACAGAATTTCCATCCTTGATACGGTGTGTTCCCAGGAGGTCAGTGAGTGGGTCAATCATTGCACCCATGTCATAAATATTAAGTTCAATATTCAGTGCTTTAGCAATACGGATGATGATATCAGTTTTTCCTGTTCCTGTAGGACCTAAGAGTAATGTGTTCTTCTTCTTAAGAATGTTACGGACAAGATAGTTCCAGGTCTTTTCTTGAACATAAAATCCACTGTCAATACCAGGACAAGTGTAATTTTTCTTAATTGTTTTTAGCATTGAAACTCCAGAATGTACTTTTGGAACTTCTGATCTTGTTTCAGATTTTGTTTCAACTTTTGGGTTTTCAACAACGGTTTCTTTAGTAGTCTCTGGCTCATCTGTAGCATCAGCAACATATGACTTTGTATGGTCAAACTTATACTCATTAAATAAGTCAAAGTCCTCGTCTGTGAATGGATGAATTTCTTCAAAGTTAAAGATAAGGGTCTTGGGGTCAAAGGTAAAGTTTTCCGAGACATACATATCGTTTCTCAGACCGCTGATTAATGACTTTGACTTTTCGGTCAATTTACTGTGGTTAAGTTCCTCATCCCAGAACTTGTCAAGATATTCACTTTGACCGAACATTGGTCGGAATTTTCCGTCTTGAATATTAATGTAAATTTTCATAATAAATAAATTTTTGTTACAGTTATAATATATAAATATTGTGGTCAATATTCAATATGTTAACAATCTTTAACATAAAAGTTTTATATAATAAAATTGAATTTTTTAAGACATATTTATATATTAATACTGTAACAAAATTTATTTATTATGATTCCTGAAATTTTTAAGTCTGATTGGTTTGAAGGTCGTACCAATGAATTCATTTCCGCTGATGATTCAAAGCGTATTGGTTGGGATGAGGATCTGACAAACTATTCTGAATTCCTCTTTACTGAAAACTATCTTGACCGACTGATTAAGGACAAGGAACTTATCATTGAGGAACTCAATAAGATTCTTGACGCAATGGATGTGAGTGCAGGAATTGGCTTTTCAAATAAGGCAGGAACTGCATATACTGACGGCAATCGTATTGCTATTGATAACAAGTTTGTTCCCAAGACTGCTCAATCACATAAGAAAGTTTATTCAAAATTTGACATTCTGATTGGCTTGCTTATTCATGAGGCCTGTCATTGTAAATATACTGACTTTGAATACTGCAAGAAAAACCGTAACCTGTTGAATGAGATCATTCATTCAATTCATAATATTCTTGAGGATGAGTGTATTGAACGTAATATTGGTTTGAGCTTCCCTGGTTATTCAAACTTCATTAAGGCCGTAAAACTTGAACTGTTTGCTCGTCAAATGAAGAAAAAGGATCTTGAATGGGATGTTGATGAACTGCAGGACATATTTAATCTCTTACTGATAACTGTTCGTTTTCCATCAAAACTGAAAATTGTTCCTGAACATGTTCTGGAGCAACATTCTGAACTGTTTGAGAAAATCAGGGACATACTTGATTTTAAGGGAATTCTTGACAGAAAGGATAACCCAAATTGTACTCGTGATACTATATCTGCAGCAATCGCAATATATAACTTATTGAATATTGATGAAAAAGAAAATGGTGGAAAAGGTTCTGAAACTGCGGAGGGTGAAGGAAATGGATCTGGTAAGGGAACACCATCACTAAAGGACGCAATTGATGCTCTTGGAAAATCACTGATGGATCCTACTGATACTGACAACATTGATTCCTCATCTGAAACGCTTAATGAAAGTCAGGAATATGAAATCAATAAGGAACTCACCTATGAGGACACTGAGGGTACTGGCAAATTTGGATGGAACGGTGGTTATGGTGTTAATGAGAACATTAAGGAATGGAAAACATCAAACATCTTAACCTATAATAAATTATATGGTGACATCAAACAATTCATTAAGGATTTCCAAAAAATAATTGTTCCTACAGGTTCTGATGACCAATATAAGAAAATTGGTTTTCAGCGCTCAGGACAACTTGATCCAAATCAAATCGTTACTGCACTTCAAGGTGGAAGATTTGTCAATACTAAAATGCAGAAAACTGTAATTAAGAACAAACCTAAGTATGCGCTTGTGTTGAACATGGATGAATCATCAAGTATGTTTGGAAATTATATTGGTCGTAATATTCGTATCAAGAAAAATTCTCCATACGGAATTGCTTCAAGACTTGCAGTATTGTTCTATGAGGCGATGAAAGATTATAAGGATCTTGAAATATATATCTATGGTCATGGGGATAACATCAACCGCTATATATTTCCAAACAAGAATACTAATAAATATGTGCTTGGAAAACGTCAACTACAGGGTGGTCAGGATGACGCAAAATCAATTAAAACAATTCTTACCGAGGTTAGGAATCATACAAAACTGCCAATCATTATGGTTAACATTACTGATTCATTATATCTCTCAGGAATTGACAATATGACAAAGGTTGCTCAGGAATTTGGTGATGTTGCTATCACACTGATGTGTGTTTCACAAATATCTAAAAAATATCTTACACCTGAACATATAAAAACAAATGATACAATCTATGGTACAGGAAACTGGGTAACCATTGATGATAAGACCGACTTGAGAAAAATTTCATTACAGATGGCAAAAATATTCAGGGATAAATATAAGACACGAGATAAAAAATGACAAAAGGCGCCACGTATGGCGCCTTTGTTTTTGATATTTAATAAAGAATTATTTCTTTTCTTCTTCTTTTTCTTCATCTTTTTCTTTTGGAGTTTCTTCCGTCTCAGGATTTTCAAGCTTATCAATAATTTCTGCTAACTTATTGACATTTTCTTCAAACTTAATTGTTTTTTGAGCATATTGTTCATCTGATGCTCTATGCTGACTGGTTCTTTGTTTGTCTGAATATTTCTTTAAAATATCATACACCTTTTTAAGCTCGTCTATATTTGCATCACAAACAACATCCACTTCTTTTTCATTAACGTTTGCTGATTGTATGTTTTCAAGTTCTTTAAGAACTGCTTCATAATCATCCATACCGTCAAAATTAAATTTCATTGACTTACACGCTTCTCCTTCGCATTCCTCTCTAATGTATTGTGCTAAACTTTTCATTTTATAATATAATATTTTATTTATTTAACATGTTAAATACGGGAGAATTTGAGCAAATTGTTCTCCATAAATTTTTATCATATTTCTATTTTCATCAACTTCATTGTTCTTAACAGCATTAAGAACTTTTATGTAATTAATAATAATATCATAATATTCATTGTTATGTGTTCCTCTATCACAGCATTTCATGTGGTCAAATACGTTATATCTCTTATTTGGATTGAACTTATTGCCGTTTGGTCCTCCACCTAAATTGTTATCAACATATTCTTGTAATAATTTTATAAGTGCATCTATCATACTGCTGTTAGGTTCTGGACATGCTCCAGTGATAATAGTGAAAAACCAATCCTTATAGAATTCATCATCACCTAGCATGTTCTTAAGCCATTCAAGAATCGCATTATTATATAAATCTATACAGTTATTGACAGTAATACCATCTGCATTAATACTGCCGTCTTTCACAGTATCATTACAGCCACAGTTTATTCTTGTGCTTGGAAGTGTTGTTGAAACTACAGAATTAAATAATAAGTTAAGATTTATACTTGCGGCATCCCATCCCCCATTTGCATAATATTTTACTATCTTATCATATATTTGATTTTTTATTGTTTCTGGGTTTTGCACCATAGCATTATCATTTATGATCGTGAAGAATGTTTTTGGGATGTTACATAATTCCGCAGAACTAAATTCATAATTTTCAAGATTGTTCATATGATAAAACCATTCAAGATTTCGCATATCCTTATTATTTATATCATATAAATATTTATATGATTCAGTGTCCTGTGTAAAGTTTAAATCAGTATCATATAACACATAATCGTTCATAACGATTGTTGAATAAAGATCATTATCAATTTCGTTAATTTCATCATCACTTAATTCATTATTCCACAAATCATATGACCGTGACATTTTTAATACACGTTTGCGATTTCTTTTTTCTCGTTCTTCAAGAGCTAAGATCTGAGATACTCTATTGATATTATATCTGTTAATATTAATAAGTCTGTTTACATCCTTTCCATGTAATATGACTATTCCAGTCATGTCAAAACAATATGTATCATCTCCTGGGTCATCTGGACCTGGACCTGGTTCAGGCTCCGGTCCTGGCTCTGGTTCTATGTCAGAAGAATCTTCGTCAGGCTCTGTTTTAACGTATTCATATAATGATTCTGACAAAAAGTAATCTATGCCTGGAACAAAATCTTCATATCCTCTAAGAAGAACGGATAAGTCTTCCTGCATTTCGTTAATCAGCTTTTCAAGTTTTTCATTCGTTGATGGGTCTAACAGCTTTTCAGAAATAGTTAAATATATTGAACAAGCAACATTCTTGTCATATCCAACCAGTGCAGGAATAACGACCATATATTTGCCGTTATTTTTATCTTGTCCACAATTTAAATTATAAACGAACTGTGGATTAATAATATTTAATAATCTATAATTATTCATACACCTGATGATTTATTGACGATTTAATTTGAACTTTGATTTAATTTGAACTTTGATTTAAAGCATTAAATATTGCATTATAAATATTATCAACATCCATTTGTGAATATTTGTTTTCATCCTTAACAGGTAATATCACTTCAAGTGCACCATATTCTGCATTTCTAAGGAATTTTGTTATAATATTAGTTTTGAGTTCTGCAATATTAGCATTAGATATATTAGACACATTATCTGAAATATTATTAAGATAATTTGATAATGTTTCATAATTTCTGAATATCATTTTATCAAGATCTAAACGACGCATAACAATATTGTCAAGTGTTATTGAATACACGACATCATTATTATTGCGTCTATAAAAAAATCTATAAAAATCAAACGATGTGTCTTTAACCAATGATACACTTAATGGTCCAAACTTTCCAAGTCTTTCAGAAATATCTGACATTACATTTATTTAATGCATTAAATTTATTTTATATATTAAAAATAAATTATGAATTATTAAAATTATAAATTAATGAAGTTCATATTCAGAATAATTAATTCTTAACATATTAGGACCACCGGCGTATGGCTTTAAATTGGATTCGTCAAAATCAATAGACTTTAAAAAATTATATAACTTATTTACCATATCTGATTGTTCAGCAAAGAAAATAAATACATCATTATTTAATTTATATATATAATATGGTATTATTTCGGGCTTCTTAACAATATTATAAACAGCAATGTGGTCATTCATTTTTAAAAAGTCTTGAATAAATTCTTGAAGAGTATATTTCTTTTCAAGCTGTTTTTGCTTTATAAGTTCTTCCTCAATAAGATATTTTGAGATTATCAATTCTTCTATATTGTCAATATGTACAATGTGTTCATTCATATCTTAAAGTTTTATGTTTATTATTTTATAATATTATAAATTAATCATTTAAATCAAAATTAATTTGAACATCATTTTTTGTCGATTCTATTATTTTACTATTTAAAATTTCCGTTCTTTCATTGATTGCTGGGTAATTTGATGTAAGCTTAATATCAAGTTGAACTGTTTTTTGATTTGGCTCTGTAGTGCTAAGATCTATTTTATTAAGTTCTGGATGTGCGGTTGTTGGAAACTCAATCCCACAACGTATCACTTGACCTAGATACACAATACTAAAAAACCGTTGATAAATAAACTTATCTATAAGCTCTTGTATCAAAACTATAGATTCATTAAAATTTGATAATACATATTTAAATTGAAAATTCATCTCAATTGGGATACGTAATATTTCAGCATTATAACCTCGTATTTCATTAGTTGAGCTGTCAAGTCTTTCATATTCACCACGAGCAAACTGATTAGTTAAGCCGTCTGTGTTAAAGGAAATATCTGACATTTCTATTATACATCTAGGCATTTGTAAATATACCCAATCTTCTCCGCTTGTTTCTGATAACGAAAATTCATACCCATTAGTTTCAACATACATATATGAAGATCCTGTGGATAATATAAAATGATTTATTGGTTTATTATATAAAACAATATTCTTATTAAACCATGCTATAAGCCCTTTAATAAGAATTGAGAAAAATCTCTCATCTTTATTATATATATTATCAAATTTTTCAAGATTCCAAGGATGTTTCCACATATCGTTTAATCATTAATTTTTGGACCTATTGGTGATCCTTTTGGCATTGTTGGTTTATAAACAATATTATTAATCGTTTCTTTAGCATTATAAATTGATGCTGTAGCACTAGCTAATGCGTTCTCTGCTGCAGAACTTAATGAAATACCTAACACATTAGATCTGTCGTTAATAATTGATAATATATTATTAACAGAATTTGCTAATTCATTTAATGCTGAATGTTGTTCAGAAATAATAAAATCTCGTTCAAAAGCCTCAATAGTATTGTTATTAAAGTGTTTATCATTATATATTATACTTGTATTAACAGAATCTTCATCACCAATATGTTCTATTGAATAGTATGTTAATGAATTAATTGGAGAACCAAAACCTGCCTCATTTATATAATATAAACAATTACATTGATATGACATACTTTCATTCGCTACATTTAATATCATTAAAGAATTATATGTATCACTAACGTCTGTATTTATTGTCATATATGATAACGATTTGACTTGTTCTTCTCGAGTAGACGAACGTTCCCCGAATCCAGGATATATATATGTTATTTTTGTAATAGGTAAGTTATTCATAATGTATGTTAATTATATAATATTATTTAATATGTTAAAATGTATTAAAAAAATTAAAATTTTTATTAAATTATTTATTAAATTATTTATTAAATTATTTATTATGGTATATTGTGGTATATTATGGTTATTATTATGGTGTATTATTATACACACTATTTCCTGGATCTGAACGTCCATCATTGAGTTCAGCTATTTTTTCGTACCAATAACGTGAGCCAACTAATTTATTTTCATATCCTTTTTCTGAATAATTTTGTCTATAGCTATTTTGATATTCTCTTCTGTCTATTCCAGAATTTTCAACCATTGTTTCTGGAGCTGCAACACCATCGTTAAGCTGAGTTATTTTTGTATGCCAATAACGTGAGCCAATTAATTTATTTTCATATCCCTTTTCTGAATAATTTTGTCTATAGCTATTTTGATATTCCTTTCTGTCTATTCCAGAATTTTCAATCATTGACTCTGGAGCTCCAACGCCATCATTAAGCTGAGCTATTTTTGCACGCCAATAACGTGAGCCAATTAATTTATTTTCATATCCCTTTTCTGAATAATTTTGTCTATAGCTATTTTGATATTCTTTTCTATTGATTCCAGTATTCTCTATCATCATTTCTGGGGCCGCAATACCATCTTTCATTTGTTCAAGCTTTTGTAACCAATATTTATTTCCTTGCTGCTGTTTTAGGGTGTTAAATATTAAGTGGCCTCTGCCATCAGTATACATTCTTTTTCCTGATGTTTCGTTGTCAGGTCCATTCCAGGTTACATATGTTTTTTCCAAAGTCTGATTGTATGTGTCAATTAATGAACTAATCAATCCTCGTGGTGAACCACTAAAACTAGTAATGAAATCGTTTGTACCAGTAAATGTTCTATTATTTAATAGATCTTGTTTTAATTTATAATATTCTGTTAAAGCCACACCATCACCTTTATGAATTATTTGTGGGTCATTTGCTTCACCACTATTAAAATTTCCTAAAGCATTGAATCCTAATGCCCTTAAATTATTTGTACATAATGCTTCTGATGCATCAATAATTGACTTAAATTTTGTTGGAGAATTTGGGTCTGTTGGCTGTTTTGTCTCGTGTATCTTTTTTATGTCTTCTATACGTTGTCTTTGTAATTCTGTTTGTCTTGCATATCTTTCTGCTTCTGCTCCTGTGTGCATATTTCTTGATGAACCAGAGCCATCATAATACAATCCATCATTTCCAAACATTATATGCATAAACTCATTCATAGTATGAGTGTATACTCTGTCATATGTAATCTTAATTGAGCCATTACCCATAGTAAATGGCTTTTCATTATTCATTGAGCCTGGTATCATATTTCCAAGACAGTCAATATCTATTTCACAGTTTATAAACGTAAACATTTTAAATGACATAGTGTCTGAAAATCCAGTGCTTCTATTTACATTTGTACCCTTATAATTATATTTATGTCCATCATCTGTAATGAATGATGTATGAAAGTATCTGATAGGAGATTGAAATACCATAACTGTCATATCAAACTTTCTTAAGTTATCAGGAACTATTTCTTTTTGGTCAATCTCATCAAAACAAGCAAATTTGTATAGGTCAAGCAATGTGTTAAGACGCATATCAATAGCATCTTCTGAACATTCTATTTCAATGCTTCTTTCTTTAGAGAAATCGTTTAATACGGGGACATTTGCTTGATTAAGATTTTTTATTCCCTTAAAGAACCATGGAGCATATGTGCTGATATATGACAGTATTTTTGCAAATTTCATTAATGCAACCTGACGATCATTTGTTTTATAATACTTTCCTAAATTCTCACATTGACGAAGATACTTATATGCAGAATTTGTTGCTAATAATGGGTTTTTATTATTTAATAAGCCACCTAATAATCCATATTGTGTATCAAAATTAAAAAAGATTTTAAAATAAAACCAGCCTTTTTCTCCTAATGGGTTTTGTAACGACTTTTGAAATATTGCTCTATCATTAATAAAATCTGCATATGTCCAATCTGGCGTTTGAAAATTTAACCTATCTGCCGTGTCGGTGGCAACAACACTAAACATTTCGGAGTTTCCTGTGCTATTGTCATCATCTATATTATTTAAAAAATGCGTAACATATTGCGATTCAGAGTTTGAATATAAATTTCCAAGATAATCATTCCGATTGGTCCAAATGTCTTTTATACCGTTTATTATTGGGGATTTGGGAGTAGTGTCATTTGAACCAACGTCACTTAATGAATTTGTGATTCCTGATATTGTTTTAAATAAATTAGATAAGTTTATGTTAGGCATAGCAAGAGTATTAAGATTTATAAGATCTTTAGCACCACTTGTTATCGATGACAGATTATTAGAAGCTGCATTTGATACGTTATTTTTTATATCTCCAAAAAAACTCATCTAATTAAAAATTTTATTTATTTTATTTATTTGAAACATTTATTAATTTAATAAATAAATCATTAGGTAACCGTGTATCCTCAGCAATTAAATCTGAAGAATGAATATCATTAAAATCTATTTCATATTCTGTTCCTTCCAATCTACTTCTAAATGTTGCCTTACCACGCAAATAATCAAATTTAACTATCTCAATATCGTTTTCAATTTTATTATCATACTTAACATCAATTGACCGTTGCTTTTCTTTAAAGAAATAATTACACCAATATTCATCAAGTTCAAATGTGAATTTTGTTAATTTTGGAATTTTCGCTCCATCGTTCTTTCTTGTTTTATATGTCTTAAATGTTATTATAACATCACTTGGAGTCCAATACTCTGAATATGGAATTTCTATTATACTTATAATAATATCGTTCCATGTTTGTCCCTCTTCTAGTTTAACATCACCTAAATCATAATTATCAAGATCACTGATTAATGCCTTTAATGCCTGTTCATATAATCTATGATGAATTATATTAGAATTATTTCCAACAATATCCATAAATTTTATAGGACCATTTAATGGATTTGTTTGATTAAATATGTTAACTGATGTTGTGTTCATAAATATATTTGATAAATATATTTGATATAAATATTTATATACCTTTATATAAAAATATTTTCATATAATATTTATAAAGTATAAAAAATTATGATAAATTATGATAATGGGTATTTGAACTTTGCCATAGTTGAACGGTTGTCCATAGACAAAATTGGGCCCTTTCTTATAAGATATAAATATTGTTGAATTGTTTCATTACCCATTATATAATCATAACGAATACCGTCAATATAATATATTCCTGAATCTTCTGGGCCTGTTACACCAATTCCATCGTTCTCGAGCAAGTCATTATTGGTGACACCATCATTTATACTTGGAATATCAGGCAAGTATCCTCTTTCTTCTGGATCTGCATATATGTTTGATTCTGAATTTAACAGTTTCATTTTATAACGATAATCATAATTCATTCTAACTATTGTCACAAGAGTGCCTCGTTGTAAAGCATAATTTGGACGAGCTAGTCTAACTGTAAGACACACTGATGTATTACGAAGTTTAGTTAAATATGCATTACGAATTTCCATCTGTCGTGCAGTATTCATTTGTTCACACCCGACAAATGACCACCCACAATAATGTTGTACTTCATAGTCTTCTACAAATTGACCATCTCTGCTTTCTTCCTTTATTCTAATCTGTTCAGCATTTAAATTATTTATTCCATTATTGCCAAATGGGCAAAAGAAGAATATAGTGTTAAGCGTTCCATGTTCAATGACTTTACCGATTTGGGAAGTATTATAAAATTCTTCAATCTCAACATTTGAATATGTGCTTACTGCATTACTGTTTGTGAGCACCCTACGTACTGGTTTAAATCTTTCATATTTATTGTCTTTAGAAGATAATGCATGAGTGTGTAAACCGGTTTCAGCATACATTGCCAAATTTTCAGATGAAACATCATCATGTAATGCTTTATATATATCAACAAGAACAAGATACCCATATATATCAACCCAGCCATCATAAATCATTGTTTCATCTATACCACCAATACTTAAATTATATTCAAGAAGTTCTTTATAATTATGCGTTCCAATATTACGAACTATGTTATCTTTATATTCTTTAAGTCCTTTCATTGCAGCAAATCCTAAACCCGTTCTTTTTGCGATCTCATGAAACAATTCCCACATATTCGGTAATGATGTTGGGCCTGTAACGCATTTTTCGGATTTAGCAACGCCAGATTCACAACCTGTATATAATACAGAACTTGGATCTGACGGATGCTGCAGTAATGGCATATATTTTAATATTCCAGTATATGTTATTTGTGTGCCTGCAATGTCAACATCCACATCAGTAATATAAAATGATAATGTAATCTTTTTATATTTGCCGTCAATTGCTGGACAAAGAACAACTTGAACAATATTGTTAAGTCCTGGTTGTACTTTAAAATTGTTGAGGCCTGCTGAATCTTTAACAATTAAAGTTAATTCTGGAAGAAAACCTGTTGTAACTATCGTTAATCCCACAATGTTCTCTTTAGATAATACTGCTGTATTTAATCGTACTACAGGAACAACGATTCCTTCAATAAGTTGATTATCTTCATCCGGAGTCATATTGGTGAGGCCATCAATTGAGCCAATAGTATTTTTAAATTTAACTATAAATGGCTGAGCACTGGCAGGATCATGATATACTACTGGGTCCAATGGGTTTATTGGAGCCTTAAGGTCAGCTTCTAATAAATCGTTAGCATTAAACCCTTCTACATATTTTCCAGGTTCAACAAAGTAATTTTCAAATTTATATGTATTTTCATCATACTTATAATCAGCGTCTAATTGATAAGACTCTGCATTTGCGTCGTATGATTGGTCTTCGTTATATTCTTCCGTTATCATAATCTTTAATTATTTATTAATTATTTAATATAAATTAATATTAATATAATAGTAATCCGTGTTCATCATCAATTATAAGATTCTTCATTCCCTTGGTTTGTTCATTTGGAGAACGTATTGCATTTACATCTGCTTGCAATTCGTTATCCATAAAAGCATTTGATAATTCGTAATTCTTATCGTCATCAATAAATACTGATTCCACAGGTTGTACTCTAGTAAAATCCATTATTACTTCAATGTGTGGAAGAATGATTAGATCATTTTCATTTATCTCAAATGGGTTGCTAATTCCATTAATCTTACATATTATATCAGCATATTGATCTGTTCCATATACTGCTAATGATATTAAATCAGGCCTAGCAACATAATATTCATTAACTAATATCAATGAACCGCTTATACCCACTTCAGGATCTATTGTCTGAACAGAAAGATCCATGAATTTTTGCCCATTTCGTTCCATTATGGGTTTCTTGTTTAATATTTTATAATCAAGTGCCATTACAGTAATTAAATAATATTTTAAAATCCAGATACAGAAATAGTTGAATCTATAAATCGTATTTGTGCATCTGTTGGTGTATTTACGTTTGAATCTACATCAAATGGCATATCCCCCGATCTAACAATACTCCAGTTTGGAGATGCTGCTGTGCCAGTATTAACAAAAAGTCTTTCGTTTGTAGAAATATGTAAAGTAGAACAATAACCGTCATAATCAGGAACATTTAATGAAAAACTTACAGGTTGCCCTGTTCCTTGATGTGTTGATTCATTAATTTTAGCTGGGGTGCTTTCTATATATGAAACATTATATATACCATCCACAAACGCATCTTTAAATTTAAGAAAATAAATTTTATTATTTATATTATATTTATCTATATTATATCCGTCTGGATATGTCCAATTTCTAGTATAATCGTAAAAATTACTGCCTTCACCGAGAAGACCTGTGCCTGTAGGAAATTCAATATAATCTGAATCATAAGGATTAGGTTTATTACATCCATGATTGCTTAAACCTTCAAATGAAATATATGACCCACTAATTTGATTAGATGTTACTTGAATTTCTATTGTAGGAGTATATTGAATATATATTTTATCTGATTGTGATAAAATTAATTCATAACAATCAGAACCACTATATCCTGCAGGATAAATTCTATTTCCTTTAATACCTTTATAGAAAGTGATATATAATTTAGGACTTATAGGATATTGACCTTGAGGAATATTATCAGGTACATTAAATCCTGCACTGTTAGTTACTAATGGATTTGTAAAAAATATTGGGTCATACGCAATTGCTATTGGCAGTCCTCCTATTTTTTTAACGAATTTTGCCGTATTATAATTATTTTGACTGATATCCATTGTTTCTGTTCCTGATGGTTGGCTTAACCCTTTTATATTAATATATGAATCAACTACACTATAATTATTTCTATATGATGGATGATTAATAATATTTTCAAAAGAGTCTGTTGCATGACTAGGCAAATCATGTTTTGCATTAGCATAAAATTGAGCATAATTTATATTATTATCATATACATAAGATAAGGATGTTCCGTTAGTACCGAGTTTCCATTGTTGACCACTAACATTTACATTATCATAATTGAAATCTATATATTTATAATGAGTTGCATCATAATCAAATATTTGTGATTGACTTCTAAAGAACGAATGTAACGAATCTTCACAATCAATATATGCATATGCCGTAAGCTTTGTTGTATCTGTAAGAGTTGTATAGGAATATGGTTTCATGTCATGCCCATCTATAAGGTTCCATACATAAGCACCCATATTCATATTAAATTCACAATCATCATGAATAATATAATCCGATGGATTTAATGCTGAATATTTACAATATGTGTTGAATTTTGTGTATGTGTCATTTACTAAATTATTTTTAATGTTTCCAAGCTTAACAGATGATTCATCTATTTCAATATTATTACTTTCGTTTTGTTTTCTTAAGAAATATGATGTATCTGATTTTTCGTTAACATGACATGGAGCCGTTTCAGTAGCACCGTTTAATGCAATATGTGTTAATTTTGTATCAATATCATATAATATAATACTATTATCTGCAGTGCGATTAACAAATTGATATGCAATTAATGTCATCTTTTGATTATTTGCAGAAAGACCTTCCGTATATGTATATGAGTATCCTCTATAAAACGAATATGATTGATTACTATTATTATCATTATGCCTTACATATATATAAGCATCTGACTTATGCTGCGGCTGTAATGAGTAATAATTGGGTGATGACTTTATTGCATATACATAAGAAGCCTCATTTTTAATTCCAATGCCGAGATAAGAATTATTTACATTTAATTCTTTAACTTCATGCACCCTGTTTTTATCAAAACAACTCAGGTCTGGAATATCAATATAATTTTTTTCTATATTACTCATTTCTTTTGTCCGTGTGTATATAATTTTGTTGATTGAGACATACCATTAATAGCAGTCATTGTTATAGATATAGGTTGTTGTGGAATACTTATTATATGATTAGAGTTACATTCATGAGTATAATATAATGTGACTCCTGAAGTTGCAGTAGGCACTAATGCTTTATATGTATTGTTGTATATTAAATTAGTTGTATTAATATTAAATAATATACCGTTTGGAACATTAGAACTACTTGCATTCTTAACTTTAAATATTATATTACCATCAGAAGTTATTTCATAATTATTTAATAAATTATTTGATGAACTTTGATTTATTTGGTCACAGAATTTATATATGAATGTTGAATCATTTATGAATGATGACGATGTATAATCACCACTTAACAAAATTTCTTCGTATAATATATTATTATCAAGATCTGTTAAATAATGTAATTCATTTATTTCACTATTGTAATTGAATGTAACTTGTTTTAAATGAACTGTGACTTCTTTTTGTTGTTGATTATCAGTTTTCAATGTTATTGTATAATCTCCAGTTGCATCATAATTTGGTGTAAATGATATAAAGGCCTTATTTTGAGATATATAGTGAGATATAGAGAACTTACCGTCAATTATTCCATTCCCATATTCATCTATTATATTTGAACCATTATAATATATCTTAAACTTTTCAGGATTTGTCTGGCCAGGATTAACTGTCATATATTCAATTGAGTATGAAGAAGGCCCACTGACATCATTCATATCTTTCACATTTGAATATAAATATAATTGACTAGGAACAATAATATCATCAATCTTTTGTTGTGTATTATAAATATATAATGTATTGGTGCGCACTGCTTTATTAAAACCAAGAGCATCCCAATATTCATTATTAAATGTTCCTACTTGTCGATTTAATTTAGTATCCCATGAAACATGTATTGTTTCATCGTTACTGATATTTATGTCGTTTTTATTTATTTCTATATATCCTTCATCAGAATTAAATGATATTCCAGTAGGAGCGTCAGAACTTTGCGTTCCGTTACTATTATATTTATTATAAGTAATATTTTTCCATGTATATGAAAAATTATTAACATCAGATGAATCAACGAAAGTTTCAGATATATTTAATCTTATAGTGTTGCTTGAACTAATTGATGAAACATCAATATATGGTGTGTCTTCATTGTTTTTATTGACAATGACATTATTATTGTTGTCATCTGAATTAAATATTAACCCATTATTAGAATACAATGTTGAACCATTTTGTTTAACAGTTAATTTAGTTTTTATTTTTCTGATGTTTATATTATATTTTTCATCAATAACAAAATAATTATTTAAATCATTAATAAATTTGATACTAACACAATCACTATTGTTTGCTGATGAAATATTATAATTATCATTTGATGACGTTGGCTTAATGTTAACAAACCCAATATTAGCATTAGCATACTGAGCATTACTAACATCTAAATATGCAAATGTCTTACTCCAATTATTAAAATTATTATTTGGAACGTGAACATCATAGTTACCTATTGTGTATCCTGTTAAAGAATCTTGAGACACAATATATGAATTATAAAATTCATTTGGAATCAGCTGTTCACGAAAGGCACCTTCATACGTATTAATATTATGAACTAATTCTTTATGATGAATTAATGTTAATGAGCCCAATCTTTCTGTTTCATCATCTCCATTAGTTACAACACCATTCTGTAAATGATATTTGAATGTGTATTTACCAGGGTTCTCTAATGCTAAAAATCTAAATTGATATGAATTTTTATTATTAGCAAATTTTAACCCATTTATGTCATATAATGTAATGTCATTATAACGTCCATTTGTGTATTCATAACTTACATTAACAATATTATATGAACTGCTTGGAATAAGCTTATATCTATAATTTGGTGATATATCAAATGACCCACTTACATTATATGAAATGGTGCCTGTGTAGTCAACTACCTCATCTCTAACCCCCGTAAAAGTATTTGTCCCATATTTTAATTTAATACTATTATTATCAATCATGTATGGCTCTACTGGAGTTGATATTGAACATGATGCTTCTGCTGGAGAATCGTCACTGTCATTTGTATAATTATATGAAAATAATGCAACAACATCTTCAGAGGTATTTGCTACATAACAATTAATTGTATTAAACAAATATATTCTATCAGCTGGAGAATGGTTTTCTTTATATGAATAACCATTATATGCTGTAGATAATACATTATTATTTATTTCCATTCCAATTTTACCATTGCCTCCAACAGGAATAGTTTTGATTCCTACAAAATCTATATGGTCACCATGTAACAACATAGTTTTTGAACGACTATCAGAATTTACATAATATTTAAGTTCATCAATATTTCCAATTTTATCAACAACATTGCTGAATTGTAACTGATGATATAATGTATAAATGTTATTATGCCAATTAAATTGTAATTTTACTAATACTAATCCAATCTGCTTAAACCTTTCATCAATGGCAAGCCAAGTATGATTCGCATCATTTCCAGTTGTCCACCCAACTTCCACAGCGGGCAATGAGATTGTAAGATTATTATAAATATCTTGATCATTGGTTACACGAGTAATGTCATTAGTGGCAGATAAATTTGATGATGCTTCATATACGTATGCACATATCAATTTGCCATGGTCAAACCCACTAATCATATTATTTGAAATGCTTTCTTCATCAAAGCCAATTCCAATAATTACTTTTTCGTTATCACCGTGTTTGTCTTTAATGTTCATTATAACAGAATGATCATCTCCTGAGAAGAACCCATAATCATTTCTATTAATATTATATTTTTCTATTGGCATATTATTAGTGGCATATGAATATGCAATTTTATTTGAAACATAGTCATCACCACTAAATCCTTCTATAAATGATGGAAAATATGTATAAGAATTTTTGTCAATATATACAGATGTATATACTGTTTCATAAGGAATTTTATTGTTCTTGTATGTAACAAATGTATTCTCAATATGCTTTTCATTATTTACATATTCATCATTAGACAATATAAATTGTTGTCTGTCATATTCTTGTTCATATAAATTTATTATATGATTATTGTCCTGATGAATATATGATGTTCCCAAGTTATGATAAACGAAAGATTTTACATTGTCAGATAAATATGTATATTTTATTCCATGTCTCCATATATCATTATATGAATACGCTAGGAACACTGTATATGCATAAGCATCATACTGATTTAAATATTCGTTTACATATGAAAATGATACTCTATTTCTCATATAAGTAATGATACCTTTTTAATAAATTATATATAAAAATATTTTCTTATTCATAACATCCAAGTAAACATAAAAATTCCTGCTCAAAAAATGAACAGGAACATTCAAAAGTATTTTGTTAGTATTTTGTTAAATTATTAATTAATTTTTTTGACCATGGAACTCTTTAATTAGACGGTCAGAATTAATGTCGTTCATATAATCATCATATGAAGTATTTTCATCATTTTTAATTGCTATTTCTGCTAATTCAATATTTTTTAATGTCCTAAACATGTTATTTTCAGAATTAAATACAAAAACTTTAAACGTCACCAATGCTTCATTTGATAAATCAGTGTTATATAATTTTATTTCCTGTGGAGTGGTGGAAGTTTTTATTCCATGAATAATATAATTATTATCAACAATAGCACTTTTTGATTCATTAGGGTTATATTCCCAATGCCATCCACTTCTATAATCAAGAAATACTTGTGCCCTATCTCCAATATTTAAATATATTTGATACACATGAGAATTATTATTATAATGATAACGAATCCATGACCCACTGACTATTATAGATGTTGCGTTAAATTTTTTATAAATTTGTTGTTGTGCTAAATAAATAGAATTAATGTTATCATCAACACATATTCCTAATTTGAATATTGAAGAAACAGATGAATCATTATTTATTTCGTTCATTGAACCATATCGTTTTCCATTGAAAAACATTGCATGAAGATGAGGAACAAATATTAATACATTCTTGTATTTATTATTTGAACTATTACATGCAGCAGTATCATTAATAAATAATTCATTATCTGAATTTATTACAGATGTTATATATATTCTATTTCTCATATTCTATTTTATTCTATTTATGATATCTTATTTAAATTTTTATTTAAATTTTTAATTCTCCAAAATCACGTACTGATATATCTGCATTGGTTGCTGAAATAAATGAGTAATCAGAAGTTGATACAGAAATTTTAGCATATGCAATATTATTTAATATTGTTTCTGGTGAATCAGTACTATTACTTGCATATATATCATTTATTAGATTCGGAGTCATCTCAGCAGTAACATATGTGTATGTATATCCTGATGCCTGATCATATTGGATATCTGTTATTGTAAAATTAGTAAGACTGCCATGTGTCTCAAACACATAATTAGTATCAACAACACCTCCATTAGCGGATGTTGCGGATATAACTAAATTAACAGTATTATAATCATTATTTATCGGGTTGTTTGGATCTGGGGCAATATTTAATTGTGTAGTTTGTTCTGGAGCATAATCCATAGCATATAATTGAATTACTGCTGAATTTGGATAAAAATATGCTTCAGGTAATATAAATTTAACAATGATTAAATTTGTGTTAACGTCTCCAAAATAAATTTCTCCTGTTTGTGTAGGAGATGCTTCCATTGAAGCATTATTTATCTTCCATTCATAACCATTAATGTTTAAATTACGGGAATCGTAATGAGCATAACATACTGTTGAATCATATTCTTCATTATATTCATTAGCCCATATATATGTGGTCCCATATGCACTAATAGAAAGCATTGGGTTTACTTTAAGAATTTCAAATGATACATTTGTTGAATCATTATCATTATATGAACATGTAAGTTGTACTGAACTTTCAGGTTTGTTACATCTAAATGTTCCAGTTTGTGTGTTAAGAATTGTTATTGCATCTGATTCTGAATGCCAATGTAATGAATTCTGTTTTGCTGATGCAGGTATAATATCAATATATGGTGTAAAAATAGTATTATATGCTAGCTTGCTTGGGAAGTCTTTAATTGATAAATTTTCAATTATGTCT
>Ga0247610_10000468_pt1 | contig 56833 bp, 31 predicted proteins | sample 174DNAGHGhighgp2_FD_193483 | JGI IMG/M metagenome (GOLD analysis project Ga0247610, IMG submission 193483) | Sheep rumen microbial communities from Palmerston North, Manawatu-Wanganui, New Zealand - 1742 DNA GHGhigh gp2 | ecosystem: Host-associated > Mammals > Digestive system > Stomach > Rumen...
CTCATAAAAAGTCCCTCACACGAACGTGCTTCAGGAGACAATTCTAATAGATTCTTTCCATTGAATAAGACTTCGCCTTCTGTAACAGTATAGGCAGGATGTCCGGCCAACACGGAAGACAACGTACTCTTACCTGATCCGTTAGGACCCATAATGGCATGAACTTCTCCCGCTTTGATGGACAAATTTATTCCTTTCAATATCTCTTTTCCATTGATGGACGCATGTAAATTTTTTATTTCTAACATATCCGTGGGTTTGAATTAGTTTTTTGTCTCTGTACGTCTTTTCATTACGAGACCACATGACAACTACACTTTTTTTATTTATACTATCCGACACTGCCCTCTAATGAGACTTGCAACAACTTCTGAGCCTCAACAGCGAACTCCATAGGCAACTTATTTATCACCTCTTTCGCATATCCATTCACAATCAACCCTACGGCATCTTCATTACTGATACCACGCTGATTACAATAGAAGATTTGATCCTCACTAATCTTAGATGTTGTTGCTTCATGTTCCACTATGGCTGTATCGTTATTTATATCCATATAAGGGAACGTATGTGCACCACACTGGTCTCCCAACAGAAGACTATCACATTGAGAGTAATTACGTGCGCCCGTCGCCTTCGCTGAAACGCGAACCAATCCTCGATAGCTGTTTTGACTCTTTCCAGCCGATATACCCTTTGATACAATATGGCTTCTGGTATTACGACCAATATGTATCATCTTAGTACCTGTGTCAGCCTGCTGATAGTTATTCGTGACAGCTACAGAATAAAACTCTCCTACCGAATTATCCCCTAATAAAACACAACTAGGGTATTTCCACGTGATGGCAGAACCCGTCTCCACCTGCGTCCACGATATCTTAGACGATTCACCTTTGCATAATGCACGTTTGGTGACAAAATTATAGATACCGCCCTTACCATTCTTATCACCTGGATACCAATTCTGTACAGTAGAGTATTTTATCTCAGCACGATCATGCACAACAAGTTCTACGATTGCGGCATGCAACTGATTCTCATCACGCATTGGTGCCGTACAACCTTCTAGGTAGGAGACATAACTATCATCATCCGCTACGATCAACGTTCGTTCAAACTGTCCAGTGTTTGCCGCATTGATACGGAAATACGTTGACAGTTCCATCGGACATCGAACACCCTTTGGAATATAGACAAATGAGCCATCACTGAAAACAGCAGCATTTAATGCCGCATAGAAATTATCAGTATAAGGGACAACAGAGCCCAAATACGTTTTGACTAAATCAGGATAATTTTTTACGGCCTCACTTATCGAACAGAAAATGATACCCAATTCTGCCAGATTCTCTTTATAAGTGGTCTTTACAGATATACTGTCCATAACAGCATCAACCGCCATGCCCGACAAATGTTTTTGTTCTTCAAGCGGAATACCTAATTTATCAAAAGTCTTCAACAACTCAGGATCCACCTCCGACAGATTCTTCGGAGTGTTATTCCGCTTCGGTGCAGCATAGTAGTATATGTTTTGATAATCAATTTCAGGTATATTCAGGTGTGCCCATCTTGGTTCTTTCAATGTTTTCCAATGACGATATGCTTTCAATCGGAATTCCAAAAGCCATTCAGGTTCCTCTTTCTTTTTTGAAATAAGACGAACCACCTCTTCAGAAAGGCCTTTCTGTATAAAATCCGTTTCCACATCCGTCACGAATCCATATTTATACTCTCCTTGGGTTACTTTATCAACTATATTTTCGTTCATATTTTATATCCAGCTTCCTTCTCTTTTAAAAATGTGCAAATTTAAGAATAATAATAGAACAAGAAAAATATTTTTAGTTTCCTCTATTGGCAAATTTTCATCATACCTCAAAATTCAAGCGATTCTCACAACGCAAAAGGGGTGTATCAAAAGTGAACTGAACCCCAAAAGTTTTTTTGTCCAACTTTCGGGGTTCAGTTCAAAGTTGAATTTTGATACACCCCCTTTTCAGATCTCACCAAACGAGATGTCGCAAGTTCCTAACCGCCAAGGTACATAAGGTTTATTTAACGTACTTCAGCTTATATGTATGGAAATTAGAACTATTCTCTTTGAAATCACCACCCCAAACTACAATTGTCAGCACACCTGATTCCTTATCATAATCTGCACAATATTGCGCCAACGGACTCACCGTAAAGGCTATATCAACTGGATTATAGGATGCATTGATAGAATAATCATATTTCTCTTTTTCAAATGATGCAACAGATTCGCCTCCCAATGAGAGAGCAGTCAACCATGATTCGAACGAGAATTGCGCCGTAAATTTCAACACATACGTATGTGTATTCGTTGGATCCTTTTCTATATTTCCTGCATTGACCACAAGTCTCAAAGCATTCGTTTTAGAATCATAACTTTCTGACACAGTAGCTTTTTCGTCTGCGACATAACTAACTGTCATATTAGAGAGTGAACCATCTACATAGTATTCATACACATCACGATTGAAATCTGACAATACAACACCATTCACACTTATTGATTTAAGTTGTGAGTAATAGGTGAACGGATCGTTAAACTCTATTCTATAAACATGATAGTTAGATGGATTCCTAGCAATATTTCCACCCTCCACAAGGATTGTCAACACATAATCATTTTCATTGTAAGTCATCGTCACCGTAGCTCCTGCATCTGCAGTTGCAACCACATTCACATTGGCATAAACCGCATCATAAATATAAGAGTACTTATCACGGTCAAAAGAAGCTATCGTAGAGCCATCGACAGACAAATCAACTAACTGAGACTCAAACGGATGACTAAATTGCAAGGTATATGTATGATAATTATCGGTAAATGTTTCGATATCCTTTCCTTTCACCACAATGACAAAACTATATGTCTCAGGATCATACGAAGTCTCCAGATGAGCATTCTCATCAGCATAATAAACCAACTTCGTCTCTTCGTATGACTTGTCATCCAAAGAATAGGTATAAACAGAAGGATTAAATCCACTTACAGAAGCGCCATCAGCTTTTAATGTTACAAGTTTAGACGGTGCATAGAACTGAATCATGTAAGTATGCGTGTTACTTGGATTATCTGCATAATCGCCACCTGTCACCACAATAGACAACCTACAAGTCGATTCATTATAAGTAGCTTTAGCCTTAGCATCCACATCCGCACTATATGTCACCGTGTAATCCTCATAACTACCTCTCACAACATAATTGAACATATCTCTTGAGAAACCATCAATCAATTCACCATTGACCTTTATCTCCGTCAGTTTCGATGCATACGATGTATGGAACTGAACAGTATAAGTATGATAGTTCGTTGGGAAAATATCTATGTCACTTCCCTTAACTGTCAGTGTCAACAAAGAGGACTCCGCATCATAGTACGATTCAACATCTGCTCCTTCAGATGCTTTGTAACTAACCTTTACATTCTCATAGACAACCGACGACAATGTATAAGCATATTTTGTAGGACGGAAATTTGAGATTGATGTACCATCAATCATCAAAGCCGATAAATATGATGAAGCACAGAAACGAATCGTGTACGTGTGAACATTTGCAGGATTACTTTTGTAATCACCTCCATAAACACTAATCGTCATCGTGTTGGTAGATGAATCGAACGACTCACTTGACGTAGCATCAGCATCCACTTCATAGGAAACTGTCACGTCACTATAGTTCTTATTTACATAATATGAATACTTATTCGGGCTAAAATCATCCAACATGACACGATCCACTTTCAACGAGGTCAACTGCGAACCATACGCATCATGGAATTGAATCGTGTAGGTATGTGTATTAGATGGATTAACAGCTAAATCACCACCCTTCACCACAATTCGATATGTATTCGATGCCTCATCATACGAACCAATGGCAATAGCGTCTTCGCTTGCCTCGTATAATATTTCAGCAGCATCATAAGTAGTCTTTACTGAATAATCATATATATTAGGACTAAATCCAGACACTTGTACGCCGTTCAGACTTAACGAAGTTAACTGAGAAGCATAAGGCGCATGGAACTGAATCCGATAGGTGTGTATATTGGATGGATTTTCTGCATAATCACCACCTTTTACCTTTAACGTAACAAGATAATTCTTTGCATCTGTTGAGACATCAACCGTAGCGTCTGCATCCGACACATAGGTTAAAAGAGCAGGATCATAAGCATTCTTCAACGTATAATTATAGGTGGAAGGAGAGAACCCTGACAATGCAACACCTCCAACCGACAAGCTTCGCAACTGAGACCCGTATGAATCATGGAACTCAATTGTATAGGTATTGGTATTGGATGGATTCGTTGCGAAATCACCACCTTTCACCACAATTGAATAAACATTTGTCGATGCATCAAACGAACCAGTCGCCGTAGCCTCTTCATCCGTCAAGTAGGTGATCTTTGTCTTGGATGGATCATACGCACTTGTCACACTATAAGAGAACACATCCGGAGCAAAGCCTTGAAGTGTCGTACCATTCAGTTTCAACGTGGTCAACTTAGCACCGTAAGGAGCATGGAACTGAATCTTATAGGTATGCGAGTTCGTTGGATTCAGTTCTATATCCCCACCCTTGACAAGGATACTTAAAATATTATTTTTCTCATCATACGATTGTGTTACAATGGCCTCATCATCCGCCTGATAATCTACAACAGCCTTTTCGTAAGCGTCATCCACACTATATGACAGAGTAGAGAAATTGAAACGAGGAACAGAGGCACCGTTTACACTTAAACTTTTAAGATATGAGCCATAAGGAGCATGGAATTGAATGGTATAAGTATGAGTGTTTGATGAATTCTCAGCATAATCACCACCCTTCACAACGATTGTCATGAGATATGTTTTATCATCATAGGAAGTAGTAACCGTCGCATCCTCATCCTGAGTATAGGTGATTGTCGAAGCAGAATAAGTCTCTTTCAACGAATAAGCATACACAGACGATGCAAAGCCCTTTATCGGTACATTATTATTCCGTATCTCAAGCAACTGAGAACCATACGAATCATGAAATGATATTTTATAGGTGTGTATATTCGCATTATTTAGATCATAGTCAGCCGCTTTTACCACCAACGTATAGATATTAGAGGAGGCGTCATAACTTTTCTCTACGGAAGCACCCTCACTTGCAGTATATGTGATACTTGTTTTCCCCTCTATATAAGTACTTTTTACTGAATATGAATACCTAGAAGAAGAGAAAGAATTCACCGATGTTCCGTTCACCATTAACGAATTCAGCACAGAAGCAAATGGTGCATGGAACTGAATGGTATAAGAATGGAAATTGTTCTTATTATAATCGTAATCGCCACCTTTCACAACCAATGACAACACATTTGTAGAGGAATTGAAACTCTTTTCAACTGTTGCGTCTGCATCTGCTTTATAGACAACCTGACTCTCATAGTAAGCATAAGAAGAGGCATTATACGTATAGGTGGAAGGCGAAAATCCTGCGACGGCTGTTCCGTACAACTTCAATTCAGTCAGTTGAGATCCATAAGGTGCATGATATTGAATCGTATAGGTATGCACATTCTCCTTATTTGTTGCATAATCGCCACCCTTAACAGTAATTGTAAGCACGTAGGTCGATGAGTTGTAGCTTGTCTCAGCGGTAGCTTCATCATCCACCACATAACTCAAATCGGAAGGAGTATAAGCATAGATCACCGTATAATTATATGTAGAAGGAGAGAATCCACTCACATTACTATCGCCTATCTTCAATGATTTCAACTGAGAACCATAAGCTGCATGGAACTTGAACGTATAGACATTCGTCTTAGCAGCATATCCACTTTTACTACTTACGGTGACCGTCAATGTATGCGTTGATTCATCCCATGTTTCGGATGTTTCAGCACATTCAACTGCAGTATAAGAAACTTTCGTTTCATCATACGAATCTTCCAGTTCATACGATGTTGTGGTAGAAGAAAATCCTGCTATCTGAGAACCATTCACCTTGAAAGATGTCAACGTAGCATCACAAGAAGGTTGAGAAGAGAATTGAATCGTATAAGTGTGCATATTGCCAGATGCCTCATAATCATCACCTTTAACAGAAATCGTCAATTTACTAGACGCAGCATCATAGGAATCGGTAATCGTTGCAAACCTACCATCACTTGCATAAGCCACTTTTACATCTGAATAGTTCTTGTTAACGCTATATGAGAATACATCTTTGTTAAAACCTGCAACAGCAACACCATCCACTGTCAACGATTTCAACTTAGAATTATATATCATTTTAAAATCATCGATGTATAAAGCATCATTTTTATTTCCTTTGCCAGGCACGTAATTTGTTGCAATAGAGGCCAAGCAATATGACGGACGTACATCAGAACAATTTGGCGTTTTGGAATCACCATCAATAGTCAATGTTTCACCTTTATAATATACAGGAACCGAAACTCGTTGCCAAGCTGCATTATAAGCTATGTTGGCACCCGCAATTCCCATCACTTCATTGGGGGTACTACTCAACCAAGGATCCTGAGTGTCATAATTACCATGGAAATCAAAGAAAAATCTCGCTTTCTGCGATGTACTTACAGGAGCTGTTTTCACCCAAGCTACCACAGAATCTGGACGACCCGTAAATGGGCACGCAAACTCTGTACCTCTTTTCGTAATATTATGATTATCAGGACTCGTAGGACTCATGGAACCTCCTTCAATCAATCCCGTCGTAATCATTCCATTTGCCACAACACCAAAAACACTTCTTGCCCTAACAAGAGCACAATAGGAACCTGTTGCGCCACTTCGAATCTCTGTGGATTTTGAACATTGCTCCGTACTTTGTACAAAAGAAGACATAGAACCACCCGCTGTTGCAAAAGTATTCCATCCAACAGGTTCATTTCCCCCACCTTTAGTTTCCCAAAGTTCCATATCTGAATTAGGCAACTGATACACACCAGCCGCCCACGATGCGCCAATAACACCAATGATAAAATGAATGAAAAATATAACTCGTTTCATATAACGAACATATAATATAACAATATAATTTGCAAAATTACATTTTTATAATTTTTTAACGAAGAGTAATCCGTAAAAATAACCCTGCAACTTTTATAAAAAGTCACAAATTATATACTATGAATAAATTAGTCAAAGAAATTATATGCCAACAAATGAAAACATTATTCCTTCCGATGTAATCGATAATAGTCTCTCTCCTTCATTTTCACCTGATACTCTATCTCGATACGGTCATCAGACTTGTTTCCCTGATATGAAAAACATACTGTCACCTCGTTTTCTTGTTCATCCACATTCCGAATAGCCACCTTTAAAGATTCTCCTACTGCCAGCAATTTTGGTTCTTGCAAATAGCTCTGGAAAGAGTTTTGGGATTCATCATAAAAATAGGAGGCATTCTTCAAATAAAACTCCGGCATGAAGGCAATTCTCGACAAGGAAGGCAACACAACTCTTATTCCCTTCTTAAACACCCCTGTCACCACAGCACGGAAGAGTCCATCCGATTTATAACTGAGATACTCCAATTGTCTGCGAGATACCATCACACTTTCAATCTCATTCGACAACAATTCCATTCGATTGCATTGTTTGCAAATGCTCTCCAACCACTCAATATCTACAAAGGTCTCTCCCTTCAGATATCTTTTCAAAAGATGCTGATTCACTAAATCAGCATAATGATGAAGCGGAGACGATGATTTGGAATATGCATCCAACGCATAAATATAATGTTTCACGTATTGAGTCGAATAATAGGTTCCACTCAACAAAGAATCAACTAGATACTTACGCATGATTGGATATTTTGCATTCTTATCCTTCGAACTCTCTTTGGATTCGGAAAGGAATCTCTGCATATTCTCCAGAACCGATTGATCGGTATTATACCGGAAACCATAATCTGCTATATGATCAGCCACCTGATTAATACTCGATTTTTTAGGTTCTGATATGTTACAATAGATAAAAGGATGATTAGCAGGGTCACCCAAACTAACCACATATTCGGATACCATCCTGTCTGCAAGAATCGTCATCTCACGATCCATCATGATGGCATCAGCAGAGCGGTCTTTATACACGCCCATAGCTCTACCATTATCATCCAGTATGAAATTCAACTTTTGTTGTTCTACTAATATAGCACCATTTTTTTCTCTCTGTTCACATAGCAACTGTGCGACTTGCTTCATGCTCTGAAGAGAGGCTTTCAATTCATGATCTTGTTTATCCTCTAAGATATCACACGCCTCATTATAGGTAAAGGCTGCATCTGACTTTATTATTGAATTTTTTATCTCATATTCAGTCACATTACCCTGATTGTCTATATTCAATCGGATTGAGATAGCCAATTTTTTCTCTCCTGGTAGCAATGCACATATCTGATTACACATCGTCATCGGTAACATAGGGATCTCACCTCCAATCAAATTGATTGTATTTCCTCTTCTATAGGCTTCCAGTCCTATTTCACTTTCCAAATTGACATAATGAGCAACATCCGTCACATGCACATAAACCGTCCATCCTTGTGTACCATGAGCCTCAACAGAATAAGCTCTTTCATATCGTTGATCAATCTTTGGCATCAACGTGAATGTTGGCAAAGACCGTAGGTCAACTCGAGGTTCGTCATCTTCCCTTGAGAAAGTTTTTATTTCTTCTACCTCCTTTTTTACCAAGTTCTGGAAAGAAAGAGGTACAGCATATTGCTGAGACACATATCGGAAATCAACCTCACGGGTATCCTCATTCCTCATCACTTTAATCAAACTTCCCACTGGATATTTATCACCATGATCCCAATCATTCAGACTAATTAACACATATTGTCCATCAGGGAACTGATCCGACTTACATTCCGACAAATAAACATCATACGACATCAATCCCTGATTGATGGTCGCATAATAACGCTTGCCCCTCTTTTTTATTCTACCTAAAACTTGCTTGCACCCACGTTTTATCACCTGCAAAATTTGCACGCGCTGACGAGCTGAGTAAGATGGCAATATCATTGCCTTCACATAATCCCCTTCCAAAGCATTGTTGAGATACTCTTCTTGAACTAGTATAGGATGATCCTCTTCATCTGGCATCACTGCCCATATACCATCTCTTAACAGAACCAACTCTCCATAAAATCCATTCTCTTCAACATTTAACTTGTACTCATCCGTATCTGGACACCTTAAGTACCCCACATCCACCAAAGAATGCAGGACTCTCTCTATGGAATCTTTTTCGACTTCATCACTATCCTCATCATCAAATCCTTTCTCAATCTGATTCACATGCAAAACGCGTGTCATATTTTTCTGAAAAACAGACACAATATACCTTCTAATACGATAATCTATACCATGAGACAAATTTTCTTCTTCCTTCTCTTCTTCGTCCATGTCATATATATGACTCGAGATCCCCCTCATAAATTTTTCTTTTTTTTCCTTGATTATCATTATTCAAGCTATCATCATCACAAAATATATTCATTACTTTCATTCCAAACGAACGTCAAAAGAATATTATACTCTCTCTATATATCATGTTTCAAAAAGTAACTTACCTTCAACACTTGCCTTGCAAAAATACTAATTTAAAACGACAAAAGTAAGTTTGGTAAATGTAAAATTCTATCCATCATCTTATCATCTTTCCTTATCAGCAAAATTTTATGCCATTTTATCATCAAAAAAAACAAATTAATATACATTGTTTTAAAACCATACTATTTGTAATTATAAAGGTTTTTGCGAAATTTGCACCCTAATTAAATTGCATCCTAATTGAACAAATATGAAAAGACAATTTTTCACATTTCTTATAATCACAATGATTCCTGTCATTCAGATCTGGTCACAATGCGACAGCGTCGGTCATTTCAACTTTGTTGCTACCGCAGGTGTCGGAGTAGCACACCTCAGACTGAACGAAAACGAATCATACGACAACGGTCGCTCCATCGTACACATGCAAATCAGCGCATTGGCAGACTACACCGTGTTCCAAAACTTTTTTGTTGAAAGCGGACTTTCTTTTCAACATAAAGGATGGAAAAGAAACCACACGGGCTATACCGACTGGGAGAAAAACACATACCATCTATTCTACATTCAAATTCCCATGACCGCCAATTACAAGATTCCAATCGAGAAGGTATGGCTGACACCACAAATAGGTCCCTACATAGGAATCGCCGCCGGTGGCAACTATACACGAGAAGGAATTGAGACAACCATAGATTCTGAGATCAACCACTATAACTACCACGAAAAACTTTTCTCCCACTATAATCGGAACAAATACCGAAAGTTTGACTGTGGTCTAGGCATTGCCGTCAATGTCCTTTGGCTTCAGAAATTTCGTGCTGGAATGGGCTATGATATCGGATTTGTCAATCTTCGGAAAAAGATAAACGGTCAGCGGGTCGTTTCAAAAAACGGTGCATTCTCCATTCAATTTGGATATTACATCAAGTAAAGAAAGGGCTGAGCTGTTCAGCCCTTTCCGGCAATAAACATCTATCTGGAAAGTAATACGACAAAAGAATCTTTTATCATTCTACCCATTGTTCCTTGTATAGCTTCAAAACGTATGATATAAGGTGCTGCTTTTAACACCTCTCCTTTGTCATTTCGTCCATCCCAATCTATCTCTCCTTCCATAGGCAAAGAGAGATTGTTAAGGATGGTTCTCACACAAACTCCTTTTAGGTCATACACCTTCACCGTCGCCAAATAGTTGGTCGTCTCAAGAACAAACCTCAAATGGAAATTGCCATCTCCATCATAAAAAGGATAACACACCTCATTTGCTGACAACAAAACTGAGGCATCTCCTTTACTATATCCTTCTCCTCCTGAAAGATATCCTGGTGTAGCGTAGCCGTTTGTAGCAGCCGAGGATCCCCATTCGTCACCCGAAAGAGCAATCCTCTCCAACGAAACGCCCTTCCCCTTATTAGGGACACTCTCCGCATGCATGGTATTCTCATAATAAAAGTTATCAATGATCAGAGAATCCTTTGAACGAAACAAAACAACTGCACCTGTTTCATTTCTCAATGAAGGAAAACTAGCCATTTCTACAAAATTTTCGACAACAGACTGATAAATAGAAGTAACACCTTCTATATTATTGGTCAACACCTTCACCTCACCAGGAAAGATCAAACAGGGTTGTGTGCTGATCTTCTTCGCTGAATAAAGAGATGAATCAGCAGCCTTTCGAGTGGAGAATTTCAACTCCGACAGATCCAACACCTTATCACTGCGATTGTATATCTCCACAAACTCACTACCTTGTTCGCTTGGGACAAACAGCACTTCCGTAAAGAAGACATCCCCCTGTTCTATCTCCTCTACATGAGCGAATGGCACGACTGTATCATGAGCCTTATTCCCGATACAATCACGAATATCAGACAACTGCAACTCATAACGTTTCCCCTTTTCCATGGACTCATTCAAGGTGATGGACAATTTCGTATGAGCATTGTTCCATGTCTCCGTATAATCCAACGGAGGTGTCACCGATAGCTTGAGGTAATCCTCATTAACCCATTCCGAAAAAGTAGCAATCAACAATGTATCAGAGTAGGAAACGGAAGAAATAAACGGAGCTTCCTTATCCTTTTCCCCCGCACCATCTATCACTATATCATCAAACACGATGTTTGATGCATTCGTTTTGGTGTATTTACAATACAATCCTGAAAAAGAAGAGGTTAAATAGGTGGAATCCACAACCGAAAATTCCTCTGTAAACTGCTTCTCCCCATCAAGTTTCGAATAGACTTTCCATTCAGCCGTTTTGCTTCTTAACACTTTAATACTCAAGCTCACAGAAGAGGTATCCAGCCTTCCCTTCTCACTCTCTGCTATTTTTTTTGAGGAGGTACCCTTCATTCTATACAATAAAATCTGCTTATCAGCATTACCGATTTGAAGATAATATCCACTTAAAGCATCATTTAACACTGGGCTGTCACTCGATAGGAAAAAACGAACGTAATTACTACCTGAAGGTTTAAACTTCAACTGAGTATGCATCTCCCACGTAGCATCTTCCATCGAAGTTGAATAGGTTGACAGATAAGCCGAGCCCGTATGGTCCTCATCAGAAAGATGTAAGGAGCCATCCTCGACACTAAATTTTGAGGGTTCACCACTCCATGAAGAAGAGAGCGTTTGACTTGAAAAATGCTCATCAATTTGAGCACAAGCAACTGTAGTGAAAAAGATTCCCACAAAAACAGATAAAATTCTTTGGTTCATTATACAAATTTTTATTTGTTATAAACTATCTTTGCACAGGCATCGCAAAATTAATAGAAAAAAACGATTAGCCGACAAAATTTGTAAATATTTTTCAAAATTTTTAAATAATGAGAGTAGCAATTGTTGGAACAAGCGGAGCAGTAGGACAAGAGTTCTTACGTGTCTTAGCCGAAAGAAATTTCCCATTAGATGATCTTGTTCTTTTCGGATCATCCAGAAGTGCAGGACAAGTTTATGAGTTCAAAGGAAAGAAATACACAGTAAAAGAGTTGAAACACAATGATGATTTCAAAGGTGTGGATATCGCCTTTACTTCTGCCGGTGCTGGTATTTCCAAGGAATTTGCTGCAGACATCACCAAATATGGCGCAGTAATGATTGACAACTCAAGTGCATTCCGTATGGATGATGATGTACCTTTAGTAGTTCCTGAATGCAATGCGGCTGATGCGCTCAACCGTCCAAGAGGTATCATTGCCAATCCAAACTGTACAACTATCATGATGGTAGTGGTTCTTCAACCATTGGAGAAATTAAGCCATATCAAACGTATTCATATCGCCAGTTATCAAGCTGCCAGTGGTGCTGGTGCAGCTGCAATGGCTGAATTGGAGCAACAATATCGCGAGGTCTTAGATAACAAACCTGTTACAGTTAACAAGTTCGCTTATCAGTTGGCTTACAATGTGATTCCTCAAATTGATGTCTTCACAGACAACGGTTATACAAAGGAAGAGATGAAGATGTTTAACGAGACAAGAAAGATCATGCACAGCGATGTGAAATGTTCTGCTATGTGTGTTCGTGTCCCTGCTCTTCGTTCTCACTCTGAATCTGTATGGATCGAGACTGAGAGACCTTTGGAAGTGGAAGAGGCTAGAAAAGCTATCGCCTCTGCTGAGGGAATCATTCTTCAAGATGATCCTGCTAACAAAGTATATCCAATGCCTCTATTCACAGCTGGTAAAGACGAAGTATTTGTTGGTCGTATCAGAAAAGATCTTGCTAATGAGAATGGATTAACCTTCTGGTTGACAGGAGACCAAATCAAGAAAGGTGCCGCTCTTAATGCCGTACAAATAGCTGAATACCTCATCAAAGTAGGAAACGTAAAATAAGTAACATATCATTAAAAGGGTTGTATGGCACACATACAACCCTTTTGTTTTTTATGCTAAAAGTAATTTCCAATAGCCGATTCCCCTTATGTGTGCTGATTATCTTCATGCATTGCGACCCCTTGCAATTCACAAGTGGCGGAGAGTCGTTTCTAGTATATCAAAACTTCCATCTCTTCTCTCTTGAATTTATTTTCAGATTGTGCGTGCCACTTTTTTTTATCATCTCCGGCTATCTGTTTTTCCTTAACATTGACGATTTCTCTATTGCTACCTATAAAAACAAAATACATCACCGGATCTTCTCTCTTCTGATTCCTTATCTCGCATGGAATCTCATCACTCTGCTACTTTATTTTATCGGATGTACTCTTTTATTCCCCATGCCTTCTGGAAAACCCATATTAGAATACGACCTTCAAGATTTTCTTTTTTCTTTCTGGAACATGGGACATGTAACTGGTAATCCTGAAGTAACAGGATTAGTTATCGACACACCACTCTGGTTTATCCGTGATCTATTCATCGTCTCTCTATTATCTCCTATTATTTATATTCTCCTAAAAAAGAGCAAAGGGATCATCCTGCTACTGCCCGCTGTCATCTGGGCAACTGAATCTTGTTCTTCGCTATATGCTCCCGGTGACCAAGCTATATTTTTCTTTTCTTTAGGAGCTTTTGGTGGAATAAATAAGTTCAGGCTTCCTAATGCGACATTCCAAAATGCCTCACTCCTATTAGGTCTATATATCATATCTTCCATACTGCTTTTCTCCACTGATTTATTCGAAACAAGATGGATCAAACACATAAATGATTTATTAGGCATAGCAACCTTCTTTGCCCTCATCTCCTATATCACCAATCTCAATTTCACCGTTCGTCCAATTCTGACCAGTAGCTGTTTTTTCTTGTATGCCTACTTTCAACTTCCTTTACTTCTCATGCAAAAAAAAATGACTCCCAGACTGGCGTTTCTCGGAGAGTATGGGATGTTCCTATCTTTCCTTTTATGCGGTTCCATCGTACTTTTCATGGGAATAGGAATCTATTATTTATTAAAACGTTTTGCTCCAAAGCTACTATACAACATTCTCTGTGGAGGTCGATGATGATATATATAGTTAACACAATCTGATTTTAAGGAATAAAAAGTATCTTTGTAAAAAATATCTAATTAATACATTTGCTTATTCATGGCACTGCATTATCTACAAGTCGAGAAACTAACCAAATCATTTGGTGACAATTTTTTATTCAAAAACATATCTTTCAGCCTCTTCGAGGGCCAGCACATTGCCTTAATTGCACGAAATGGTGCAGGGAAAAGCACCTTACTTAACATTATTGCAGGGAAGGAATCATACGATGAAGGGAAAATCACCTTCCGAAACGATATTCGTGTAGAGATTCTTCCTCAAGACCCCAAGTTTGATGCAGGCAAAACCGTTCTAGATATATGCAAGGAATCTGGTCATGAGATCCAACTGAAACAGATGCTCGGAAAACTGAAAATCACCGATATGGAGATGAGAACCGACACGCTATCAGGAGGACAAGTGAAACGTATTGCATTAGCAAAAGTTCTGGCATCACAACCCGAACTACTCATATTGGATGAGCCCACCAACCACCTTGACCTAGATATGGTTGAATGGTTGGAAGACTATCTTCGAAAATCAAGAATGGCACTGCTGATGGTCACACACGACCGTTATTTCCTCGACCGTGTATGCAGCGACATCCTAGAGATAGACCAAGAACAATTGTACTCATACAAAGGCAATTACTCCTATTATCTGGAGAAAAAACAGGAACGACAAAATGTACAGAGTGCCGAACTAGCTCACGCCAATAACTTATACCGAAAAGAACTGGACTGGATGCGTCGGCAACCCCAAGCTCGTGCTGGGAAAGCTCAATACAGAATAGATGCTTTCCATGAATTAGAAAAGAAAGTGAAAAGCCGACGTGAAGCAGGAAATGTTCAACTAGACGTGAAAGCGAGCTACATTGGAAATAAAATTTTCGAAGCAAAATATGTCTCCAAACAATATGATTCGTTAAAGATACTGGATAAGTTTTACTACAATTTCAGTCGGTATGAGAAGCTGGGAATCGTGGGAAATAACGGAACGGGAAAATCAACATTTGTAAAGATGCTCATCGGAGAAGTTGCTCCCGATGAAGGATCATTCGACATCGGTGAAACCGTTCAATTTGGTTATTATAGTCAGACAGGATTGAAGTTCAACGAAGGCATGAAGGTGATCGATGCCGTGAAGCAGCATGCCGAGGTTGTTCATTTAGGGGATGGACGAAAACTAACGGCCTCACAATTCCTACAATACTTCCTCTTCACTCCTGAAACCCAACAGAAATACATTTCGAAACTAAGCGGAGGCGAAAAGAGACGGCTCTATCTATGTACTATCTTAATGAAAAACCCCAATTTCCTTGTCTTAGATGAGCCAACCAATGATCTGGATATTGTCACTCTCAACGTTCTAGAAGAATATCTTCAGAGTTTTAAAGGCTGTATTATCGTCATCTCACACGATCGTTACTTCATGGATAAAGTGGTGGATCACCTATTTGTGTTCCACGGAAACGCCAACATACAAGACTTCCCCGGAAATTATACTGAATATAGGGAATGGCGCGATATGAAAGAGTATTTCGACAAGCAAGAAAAAGAAGCCAATCAAAAACCAAAAGAAACCGCTTCCATCGAAAAGAAACAAACCGAAAGGGCAAAAAAACTAAGCTATAAAGAGAAAAAAGAATTCGAATCTCTAACCGATGAAATCGCTCTGTTAGAGGAAGAGAAGAAGAAGATTGAGACGGAACTATCTTCCGGACTACTACAAGGAACCGAATTAATAGAAAAATCCAACCGTATCGGTAAGATAATGGAAGATTTGGAAGTGAAAGAGATGCGATGGTTGGAATTAAGTGAACTAGCATAATAGATAAACAAATGAGCAAGATAGATTTACATGAACTCATTCCCGAAGGTGACAAATATGACTCCCATCAATATTTTAAACCCACAGATGTCCAATTTTGTCACGAACACTATATCCTACTTTTCCACGATGGATTCGGCATTTATCACAAGGACAACGTTCAATATCCTCGTCACTATATATTGAATGATTTGGAAATAAAAGATCCAAACAAGCCAACACCCAGATATAACACTAAGTACATACCTAAATCCGGCCATAGCTTCACCCTTGCTCATATAAATTTATACAACCCTAAATTCTGTTCTGCTATCTATACAGAGCCAGACATCAAATTAGTGCTTCTTGTATCCAATGAACTCATTCAAATCGAATACGATACTAAAAGGAAGAGAATCCGGCAAAGCAGCATTCTTAGTCGTTTTTCTCATCTAAACTACACAATAAACAGAGATGGAATAATTGCCTATCCATCGTTTTTTAGTATTACATTGTCGGATTTCAATGGAAATATAATTGAGAATTTTAAAATCACATATAAGCAAAATCGAGGTGAAATAAAACTCCCTTCACGGGACGAATTTGGAATCCACAAATTGCTACACTGGTCGCCCGACAATCAAAAGATTGCCTTTTATCTCACAGATGACAGAAAGGTGGCTCACTTCCCAGTTGGTGACTTAGCACAGCGAAATGTGACCTATCCGTTTGCTGGCATGGAAAGTGAAACAGTCATCCTTGGAATCTTCGATATAAATACAAAAAAAAGCGTTTTCATCGATTGTAAACATGATCCAGTCATAGCAACAGCGCAGCAATCCATCTGTCATAACAGCTCCTATCTGACGGGGATAACATGGTCGCCCGACTCAAAGCATATCCTGCTATTCGAGTTAGAGAGAAGTCAGAAATACTACCAAGCCAAGAAGTATTCTGCTGAGACAGGAGAGTTTGAAGAGTTCCTATTCGACGAAGCATCTCCTACCTATGTTGAGCCTGAACATCCGTTTTATTTCGTCAACGAGCATCAGTTCGTATATCTTTCACAATTGTCAGGACACAACCATTTATATAGTTATGACCTAACAACAAAAGAGAGGCAGCAACTCACCTCAGGCGATTGGGATATCGACGGTGTATACGTTGCAAAAAAGAATTTGATTTATTATAGCAGTAACCAACGGAACTGCATCGGGAATGATATTTTTCTGTTTGACTTAACCACACAAACGAGTACGCTTATCACCCAAGAGAAAGGGACTCATCAATTTTCTTTCGACAGAAATTCCGACCTTTGGGTGGATTTATACTCAAGTATGAAGGATCCAGGACACCTGAACTTCAACAACCACATCATTCCATTACATTGTTCACACAAACGCAAGAACCTACCCTATTCAGTTGAGGTGGACACTATTTCGATCGACAATGACCCTATCTATTACAAGGCCGTTTTACCCAAGAAAATAACTGAAAAGAAAAAATACCCAGTTGTATTTTATGTTTACGGAGGACCACACATTCAACTCATACAAGACTGTTGGGGAAGCAGCACCAAAGGATTTGAGGAGATGATGGCACAAGAAGGCTATTTTGTGTTTATGATCGACCCCCATGGCTCGGCGAAGAGAGGTAGGGCCTTTGAAGAAAAGATATATCAGAACATCAATGTTCCTCAAATAGCTGACTATGATCGATTCATAGATTGGGTAATAGAGGAGAGTCCGTATAAGGAGCATATCAATCCCAAGAAGATGGCCATTTACGGGTGGAGTTTTGGTGGATATATGACAATCTCCATGCTATTGAACAGTCGTCACACCTTCCAGATAGGCGTAGCCGGTGGAGCTGTGGTCGATTGGCGAATGTATGAGGTCATGTACACCGAACGATACATGGGCATTCGGAATGCAGAAACAGAAGCAATCTACAAGAAGTTTGACTTGAAAGAGCACATTCACAAGCTCAAGACACCGTTATACCTGATACACTGCGACAGTGACACCACTGTTCTGTGGCGACACACCCTATCGTTATTGAAAAAAGCCAACAGTATAAAAAATCTATGTACACTGATAGATTATTATGTATTCCCTGGACACGGACATAATGTACGAGGCATAGAACGTGTCGCCTTGATGGAGAAGGTGAAGGGGGTGATTGGAAGGTATGTATAAAAGGGGGGAATACTGGGATTTCACAAATTCATCGAGCACTCCGTTTGTTGGCTTGCTCACTGAGTAGTTGACAAAAATGTTGTATATTTGCATGAATTGTAAAATAATTTGAATGAGATAGAAATCATTCTCAAGAGAATATTTCCAATCATCTGTAATTTTTTATCTATGGACAAATTAGTACCTGAATAATATGGCAAAAAAGAGTATGATAACGGTAAAGGATGTGAATATCAGAACGGTGACTATTAACGACATTGATTACATCTGTATTACAGACATCGCAAGACAGAAGAACGAGACCGAACCGAAAGACGTGGTAAAGAATTGGATGCGGCAAAAGAACACTTTGGAATATTTGGGTCTTTGGAAGAGATTACACAATCCTAAGGGGTCGGATTCGACCCCCTTTTGGCTGAAGCTGGAAGTAACGCTTTCACTATGAGCCCAACCAAGTGGGTTGAACTCACAGCTGCCATGGCATCCTTACGAAAATGGAGCTGGAGGTGGCATGTATGCTCAACGAGACATTGCCTTCAAGTTTGCCAACTGGGTGTCTGTGGAGTTTGAGCTCTATCTAGTGATGGAGTTCCAACGCCTAAAAGCCAAAGAACAGGAGCTGATTGGATGAACAGCCAAGCGGGAACTCTCGAAAATCAACTACCGCATCCATACTGACGCCATCAAGCACCATCTAATTCCGGAGGAGGTGACTCCTGCACAGTCGAGCATCATCTATGCCGAGGAAGCAGATGTCCTGAATGTGTCCATGTTCGGCATGACTGCCAAGCAATGGCGCGAAGTCAATCCCGACCTCAAAGGCAACATCCGAGACTATGCGACTATCAATGAACTCATTTGTCTCTCAAACATGGAGATTTTTTGATTCATGATTATTTTTGATCTTCTGCAAAGATAGTTATTTATAGGCTTACAGAAGTTTTATCCTAAAATTTGTCCTTTAGGCCGAGTTTGAGGCTCTAATAAGAAGGTTGAAAAAGTAGTTAGGAAACAGAGTCAGATTAATATAAAATAACAAAAACCACAGTAAAATGTGCATGCAAAAAAAGAATGCATACACCATACATTCCTGCTCATAAAACCAAAGAGGGGTGCATCAAATTCACCTTTTGATGCACCTTCTCTCACGACAATTAGAATGTCTTTATTTCACTTCCACCTTAAAAGATTTTGTTTTGTTTGATATGATATAAACACCGACAGGAAGATTCTTCTTACCGATGGTCTCATTGACGTTTTCATCCTTCGTGAAGGTGATGTTGTCGATCTTCTTTCCTGTTGCATCATAGATGATATATTTACCCAATGGCTTGGCGTCTGTTTCTGCATATATATTCTTCACACCTACCGATTCTGCATTGAAATTAATCCAATCGATATTTGCATAACTGCCATCGATGACAATGCGCATCGTGTGTTTGCCTTCTGTTAATTTGGCAGTACCATTGACGGTGGTGTAAGTATCCCATGAGCCATCCACATTTGGAACCTTGATCTTTCCCGTGACGTCAGTGCCATCTATCTCTATGTGAAAAGAAGAATTGTCACTTCCAGAAGCTACTCGTGCACTCCAATCGTAAGTGTCTGAGATCGTTACATTGACTGTATATTCCATCCATTCGCCGGCATTGGTCCATCCAACCATATAACCTCCCTCGTGAGCGGTGATATCCACTCCTTCCTCTCTGTATTCTTTTCCTTTGTTTTCTTCTTCATCGTCAGAATAAGCAACGCCACTTCCTCCTAAGTCATAATCTTCTGCTTCTATCTTACCTGGAATGACGCTTGGTGTCCCATGATATGGAGCTCTTGGCACACGAACGAGAATGGAGACGGATGATTGACCTTCCTTGCCCTCGTTATCTTTCGCTACAGCTGTGATATTGTATGTTCCTGCTTTCAGACTGCCGATGTTCTGTGAGTAAGGTGCAGAGGTGCTTTCTCCAATCACTTCGTCGTTGAGATAGAACGTAACGGATTGTATGCTTCCGTCTTCGTCACTTGCCTCTGCGGTGACTGTGATATCTGAACTCTCATCCAATTTGTCACTTTCTGTTGGTGAGGTGATTTTTACCTTTGGCGCACCCTTCTTGCCTTGACCGATGAATGTGCTGACACTCTGTCCATCCAATGTAACCTTGAATGTGCTTCCGCTGCCTGCGATGTCACTCTCTTTGGAGACGTTCTTCTGTCCGTTTGTTACATATCGTTCCCAAGTGCTTATTTCCGTGCCAGGAATTGAAAAGGTGATTGTTTGTGCAGAGGTGTTTTTGTTAACTGCCACAATTACGATGTCATTATCCTTTTTAAAAGCGGATACATTCACGTTGTTGGCAGGTCTCTGTGTGGCATCGATTCTAACGAAACCTGGACGAACGAATTTAGAATAATGTGCAAAGCAGTAACCACGTTTGGTCACATTGCCATTATCCTTTATCAAACTGTAAGATCGACGGATGTACCACCATACATAGGTCTGAAAATTACCTACTACCATTGCATTTGTCATGTGATCGGACACTTCCAAGGCTTCTGGCCATGTGTCGGCATCACTCGAGCTGTTTGGATAATATACCTCTGTCATCCATAGTTCCTTTCCTGCTCCTTTGGATTGCCATAATGGGTAGGTAAAATTGTTGACTTGCGTTCCATATAGATGAGTGGCAAGTATGTCTAGATTGGCTAATGCCCCTGCATCATTTAGGATTGGATCGGATGTGCTTTTCGTATATTGAAATGATTCTGGAGCCATCACTCTACATTTAATGTCTTTCGCATAGTTCTTCATGAAGGTAGCCATGTCATTGGATGGCCACCAAGTCCAGTCCGATCCATAATCTGGCTCGTTTTGAATGGACATGGCATACAAGTCGATGCCATTCTGCTTCATATAGTCGATGAATTTGTTCAAATGTTTCACATAGTCGCCATAAGAACTCGTCTTTAATCTTTGTGATGAATTATATGGCTCTGTCATATTGCTTGGAGGACTCCAAGGGGATGCAAAGACGTAGGCACCTTGTTTTACGGCATATTTAGCCGTTTCAATCTCTTTCGACCAGTTGCTTTCAACAGGATCTACATGAATACGTAGAACAGACAATCCCAATTGATTTTCTCCATTGTCGAAAGCTGTCTTTCGTTGTGATTCTGATAGGTCATTGATCCAAGTAGGAAAGTTGATGCCTCCAAATCCTCGAATGAGCTGGTACTCTTTGTTTATGTTTACATTGACGGTTTGTGCAGAAAGCACTGCAGGAAGAAGTGTTAGCGAAGCCAGCACCCATCTCCTAAAATGTTGCATGATGTGGTTTTTCATTTCAGTATTACAGTTTTAAAATATTAATATAATAAATAGTGTCTTATTAACACAATGTCGTTTAGCAGGTTCCAATTGCAAGAAATAAGTCTTTTGTGCTTATCCTCACCTTGCAAAGATAAAAATACATTCTTTAATTTTGACGATATAAGAAAAAAAAATTATATTTTCAAGAGATTTTTCTTCTAAAAATCGAAATGAATTCATAGAACTCACTTTGAAAATTATGAGTTTTTGTATCTCCCTGTAAATATGTGAGATAAATAGATTAAAATAGAATTTGATGACAAAACAGGTCGGTAAATTATTGCTTTTATTTAATCTCATTGCCGTGATTCTAATGGCGTGCACTTATCAACAGCCTACTCCAATTGAATCGCACGAGACGATAGTGGATACTTCTTCTGTCGTCCCGAAGAAAGATACAGTGTACTCTTTGAAAATTAGTGCGGTGGGGGATTTGATGGTGCATGATTACCAGATTCTCAAAGCACACCGCAGCGACACGGATTCATTTGACTTTTCTCCTGTTTTTAAGCAAGTTCAACCCTACTTTGATGAAGCAGATATTCTTCTGGGTAACTTGGAAACTGTTTTTGCAGGAAAGGATAATGGAAGGAGCAATAAGGTTCTTGGTTATTCTTCTTTTCCTTATTTCAATTCACCGAATGCTTTTGCTGAGACGTTGGCTGAGGCTGGTTTTGATCTTGTGACTACTGCCAATAACCACACGTTGGATGCCTATGCGGAGGGTGTGGTTGCCACATTGAATTTATTAGATTCATTGGGTATCAGACATGTGGGAACGGCTCGCGATTCAGCAGAAAAACAACAACTTTGTCTTATAGAAAAGAATGGAATCCTTGTTGGATTTTCAGGTTATACCTATAGTTTAAATGGTATTCGTCGTCCGAAAGACAAACCTTATTTGGTGAATGAATTCGTTAATTATGATACGATAAAGACAAGAAAGATGTGTGATGAGATTCGTCTATTGAAAGCAGCTGGGGCTGATTTTGTTGTTGCGTATGTTCATGCGGGTACGGAGTATCAAAAGAGCCCCAATGTCTATCAGCGAAGAGTGGCCGATTCTCTTTTTCATGCTGGTGCTCAGTTGATTGTGATGAGCCATCCACACATCTTGCAAAAGATGGATGTGCTAACATCGAAAGACTCTCTACAGAAGAGTCTGGTAGCCTATTCATTGGGTAATTTCATCTCTTCGCAAGTGGGTACTGAGAGTACGTTTAAAGACATTGGTGCCATTTTGGAAGTAGAGGTGAAAAAGTGGAAAGACACTACTTTCATTAGTGCGGTTTCTGTGATTCCCACTTATTCTTATTGGCGAAAAGATCATATAGGGGTTCTTCCTGTTATCAAGGCGCACGACTCGCCCAATGAGGTAATCAAGTTATGGAAGAAGGATACTATGAAGGTGAACAAGGCATATCATCACACATTAGAGGTGCTTCGTGGAGATATGGATAGCACGTTGTGGAAGATTGAAGATGAGCGCTATTGCTTAGAGTGGAGATAAAGTAAGTCACGGCTCTATCATTTAAATCAAAAGACAAAAAGTACAATTTCCCCACCCAACACAGAAAGAATTGGAGCTGACACACCGATATTTATTGCAACTTTGACAAGTTTACGTCTTATGAAATCCCACTTCAGATTTATGTCTGGTAACCAATGGGAAGTCACCATTCAACAACAAAAATAACAAACGTCTTCTATCGCATAAAATCATGTAGTTAAAAAAATTGTCACAATAACAAAAAAAATCTCTTAATTATTTTGTGGAAAGAAAAATAATTTGCACCTTTGTATCGCAAACAAAACAGGTAGATTTTTTCATAGTTAAGGTTTAGATTGACTAAGGGACGTTGTGAAACGTCCCTTAGTTATTTTTATTCGGCAAGACTGTTCTATCAAACATCATAAATTCATACCTGCCACAAGGCGAGGAATCTTTTTTCAGATATTCTCATAATTGATTATAAATCAATCTCAAATATAACACGTCCCACTAATCAGACGATTTGATTCTTATCATTTCCTTCAAGTAAAAAAAAACAGGAAAGAGCGTTAAATTATGCTTAAAAATAGTTATTTTTGCATTATGGAGCAGATTCTAGACAAATTACACATCAATATACCAGTGACGGATCCCATTCTGATCTTCTCACTAGTATTATTTGTTATACTATTTACTCCTCTCCTTTTCAACAAGATGAGGATCCCGCACATCATCGGACTCATCTTGGCTGGTATTGCTTTAGGGGAAAATGGGTTCGGCATATTGAACCGTGATGTCAGCTTTGAATTATTTGGTGCAGTCGGACTGTTATACATCATGTTCCTTGCCGGTTTGCAAATCGACCTGACTGATTTCAAAAAGAACATGAAGAAGAGTATGTTCTTCGGTCTCATGACATTCGCCGTCCCAATGTTATTAGGAACCATCACCAGCTACTATCTACTCAAACACCTGTTTCTCAGCATCTATTCAGAAGAAAATATTATGACCATTTGTGGAAATATTTCATTTGACAAATATCTAATATTAGCTTCTCTTCTAATTGCCAGCATGTACGCATCACACACGTTGATCTCCTATCCGATTGTCGGACGTTACGGTGTCACCAAAAACTCGTCTGTCAACATCAGTATCGGAGGAACCATGATCACCACTACACTTGCCCTCTTTATCCTAGCAGTGATTGTGGCGATATGTCATGGGGAACTACAATCAAGCTTCTGGTTGCGTTTCATCATCAGCATCATACTCTTTTCTACCATCATTGGAATCGGCTATCCTAGGATTGCAGACCGATTCTTCAAACATCATGAAGACAGCATCTTACAATATATCTTTGTCTTAGCAATGGTTTTCCTGGGTGGTTATCTGGCCAAACTAGCAGGATTAGAGCCTATTATCGGATCATTCTTCGCCGGACTTGCATTCAACCGCAGGATTCCAAGGATATCTCCTTTAATGAACCGCCTCGATTTCGTAGGGAATGCTCTTTTCATTCCATTCTTCCTGATTGGAGTCGGCATGTTGATCGATGTAAAAAATGTCTTTTCGGGTCCCAACACATTGATTGTTGCGTTGGTCATGAGTCTTGTCTCAACCATATCTAAATACATTGCTGCAGTCATCACACAAAAAACTTTTAAGATGACCAAGGAAGAGGGGTTGATGATCTTCGGTTTGAGTAATGCCCAGGCCGCCGCCACATTGGCCGCTGTCATGATTGGGTACAACATCATTATCGGAAAAACTGACAATGGAGAAATCATCCGATTGTTGAATGACGATGTTCTGAACGGAACCATTGTGATGATACTTGTCACCTGCACAATTTCATCCTTAGCGACAGAAAAAGCGGCTCGTAAGTTAGTCCGCCTCGAAGACCAACTTGAAGAAAAACTATCCGAGGAGAAACTAGTCGATCGTATTCTTGTACCGCTATATAACCCAGAGAACCTAAAGAGTCTATTGGAATTAGCTATTCTGCTGAAAGTTGACAAAAGCCGTGAACCTTTATATGCCCTCACGATTGCCAATCAAAATGCTGCACACCTAACCTCCGAGGAGAAAGCAAAAAAGCTACTAGAAAAAGCAGCTAAAATAGCTTCAGCAACAGACAACTCCGTCAGAATGATTACCCGTTACGATGTGAATGTCACCAGTGGAATCATCCAAACAATCAAGGAGAACCATATCACAGAAGTGGTCATGGGTCTTCACCATAAAAACAGTTTTGCCGACTCTTTCTTGGGTGACAAAACAGACAATCTACTAAAAGCCACAAATCAGATGACACTCATATATCATGCAACACAGCCCGTCAGCACCATTAAACGAGTGGTGATTGCTGTACCGCCAAAGGCTGAATTCGAAGTGGGCTTTGTCAAATGGTATGACCGTGTCAAAAATATCTGCAAACAGATTGGTGCTAAAGCATGTTTCTACGCTCATAACGAGACACTAGAGCAGATTCGCATATTAGCCAAACGAAACAAATTCGGTGTGGAAACAGAGTTTTGCGAGTTGGATGCTTGGGAAGACTTCCTCATCCTAACAGGTGTTGTCTCATCCAACGACCTATTCGTGGTTGTCTCCTCACGCAAGACCGCCATTTCATACAATCCAATGTTTGAGAAACTGCCAAATCATCTTTCAAAATATTTCGCAAAAAATAGTTATATCATCTTATATCCGGATCAGTTTGATGAAAGTACATCCGATAACTATATTGTTTAAAGCATTATGAGTCAGTTTTATAAAACATCATTTGTTTATTCTTGTTTAAGAGTATATACTAACTTCATCTTCAAAAGATGGTTCAATAAGATAGAAATCAATGGAGAATATAACATTCCAGAAGGTGAGCCTGTTATCTTTGCGCCTAATCATCAGAACGCATTTATCGATGCAATGGCCTTACTCTCCTCTTCCCCTCAACCTATAGTCTTCTGGGTAAGAGCTGATCTGTTCTCCAATAAAATCATTGGCTTCATTTTAAGAAGCCTAAAGATGATGCCTGCTTACCGAATGCGAAATGGTTTTAGCAATTTGAAGAAAAACGAAGAGTCCATGTGCGATTCAGACGAAGTACTTGCTCACAAGCAATTCCTATGTCTAATGCCTGAAGGGGGACAAGAAGAGTATCGTTCACTCCGTCCGCTCGTAAAAGGTATCTTCCGTAGCGCATTCTCTGCTCAAGAGAAATTAGGAGAAAACGAATGGGTGAAGATCATTCCTACGGGAATTGACTACGGACATTATGACAAAAGCGGCCGCCATTTGGTAATGAACTTCGGAAAGCCAATCAACATCAAAGACTATAAACAGCTTCATGACGAGAATGCGCCTGTCGCATTAAATAGCATTCGAGAGGAACTACGGAAAAGAATAGAGCCTTTGATGCTTAACATCACATCTAAAGATCACTATAACACATTCTATACTGCTGCTAATATCTATAACTACCCAATGCTCCAAGTCATGAACATCTCTGAGAATGAGACAAACAGATTGGCGGCGAGACAAAAAATTGTACAGATATTAGAACAGGCAGAAAACGATGAACGATGCACAAAACAGATAGAGGAACTAGACAAATATTGTAAAGCATGGGAAACTAAACATAATGATGTGAGCTTCTCTGCCAGAGCACAAGAATTTGAAGGATTCGACACGGATTTACTCATCAAAATCATATACCTCATCGTCACTATTCCATTGGAACTGTATAGTTTAGCTTTAAACGGTATAGGGTATGGGGTTTGTAAGCTATTAGGAAAGAAAGCTCGTGGCACAGGATTTGAAAGTTCTATCAAATTTGGTGGCGCTGCAATACTTATGCCAATCATTTACATCATCGAAACATTGATTGCCAACATGTACTTCCCCGACATCAAAACCACGATTGCATTCTTCTTCTCATTGCCAATCTCTTTCTTCTTTATGCTACGATACAATTGGAAGTTGCAATACGTGAAAGAAAGAATACGCAACTTGATAAAGAAGGATGAAGAACCTAGTCACATTTCTTCTCTTGTGCAAGAAATCATATCAATTATCGGTTTAAATTAAGCAATAATGACAAGCGCAGCAGATATCAAAGATGAACTTTTTGCTTCGGCAATCCCTGGAAAAAGAGAGGTCTTATCACGCTTTTTTAAAACAGGAGAAGGTGAATATGGAGAAGGTGACCTATTCATAGGCGTACCCGTACCCGCGCAAAGAAGCATTGTCAAACAATATTTCCCGATGGATATGGACGAAATTGCCATCCTACTCTCAAGTGAATTTCATGAGTGCAGAATGACCGGTCTATTATTCTTAGTACGGTTGTATGAAAAAAGTGACGAGGAACAAAAAAAGGCTGTTTTTTCATTCTATCTATCCCATACACATTACATCAACAACTGGGATTTAGTTGACTTGTCTGCACCTCAAATCGTAGGCAATTATCTATTAAACAAAAAAAGTGAAAGAAAGCTATTAAAACAATTAGCAAAAAGCAAAAGCCTTTGGGAAAGAAGAATTGCTATCGTCTCTACCCTCACACTAATAAAAAAGAACGAATTCATCGACACTTTAGAGATTGCACAACTGCTCAGCAACGATAAAGAAGACCTGATACACAAAGCTACAGGATGGATGTTAAGAGAGGTAGGGAAAATAGATTATGAAACAGAATTCAACTATCTAAAAGAGCATTATAAACAGATGAATCGGACAACATTGCGCTATGCAATCGAACGATTTGACGGAAAAACCAAGAATCAATTCCTTTTAGGAAGAATATAATAGTATGAGCGATTTTGATATTCGAAACAGTGCAAGTGAAAAAGAAAAAGAGTTTGAAAACGCGCTTCGACCTCTTTCTTTTGATGATTTTGCTGGGCAAGCCAAAATCATCGAGAACCTTCGCATCTTCGTACAAGCTGCCAAGATGAGAGGCGAATCACTTGATCATATCCTATTCCATGGTCCTCCTGGACTGGGAAAGACAACGCTTTCCAACATCATTGCCAACGAGCTTGGCGTAGGCTTCAAAATCACATCCGGACCTGTCCTAGACAAACCTGGTGATTTGGCAGGATTACTCACTAATCTTGAGCCTCACGATGTCCTTTTCATCGATGAAATACACCGTTTATCACCCGTAGTGGAAGAGTATCTCTACTCTGCCATGGAGGATTATCGGATTGACATTATGATAGACAAAGGGCCCAATGCCCGTTCCATTCAAATCGATTTGAATCCATTCACACTGGTAGGGGCAACCACCCGAAGTGGCTTGCTGACCAGTCCTCTGCGAGCTCGTTTCGGTATCAATTGTCACCTTGAGTATTATGACATCGATGTATTGAAAGACATCATCATACGGTCGGCCACCCTATTGAATGCTCCATGTGAGAGAGAGGCTGCCATCGAGATTGCCAGACGAAGCAGAGGAACACCTCGTATCGCCAACGCTTTATTGCGCCGAGTACGAGACTTTGCCCAAGTGAAAGGAGATGGCACCATCGACGTGAAGATAACAAAATATGCGTTGGAAGCGTTGAATATTGATACGTATGGATTGGATGAGATAGATAACAAACTATTGAACCTAATCATCGACAAGTTCAACGGCGGACCAGTCGGACTCACCACCATTGCCACCGCATTGGGCGAAGATGCCGGCACTGTAGAGGATGTATATGAGCCTTATCTGATCAAAGAGGGCTTCTTGAAACGCACTCCACGAGGACGTGAGGTGACTGACCTTGCCTACAAACATCTTGGTAAACTGAAGTTCAGCCAAATGGGGTCGCTATTTGATTAAGAGAGATAAATTCTGAGGCAAAAAGCGATTTCTAGAAACAGATCATCCCAAACGATATTTCATGAAACCACTAAGAATACTTGTTACATACAACCTATCCAGGTATAATTCTTCTGATATCTCTGAGGGATGTGATCTTATATTCCCCATGGATAAAACGTTCTCCAAAGAAGAGATAATAGAAAAAATAGGCGACTGCGACGCACTGCTCTCTATGTTTAATCTGCCAATAGACAAAGAGATTATTGATGCGGGAAAGAATCTGAAGATCATCTCCAACTTTGGTGTTGGATTCAACAATATTGATATCAAGTATGCCCAATCGAAAGGTATTGCGGTCTGCAACACCCCCGACCCTGTTATTGAGCCCACTGCCGAACTGGCTTTTGCTCTGATGTCTGACCTCTCCAGAAGGGTGAGCGAGTGCAATCGGAAACTGCAATACAAAGAGCCCATCCAATGGGGTGTCATGGAGAACCTTGGAACAGGTCTCTATAACAAGACTTTGGGAATCATCGGCATGGGACGCATCGGTCAGGCCGTAGCCAGAAGAGCCAATGCCGCTGGTATGAAGATTCAGTACTACAACCGACACAAACTTGACGCTTCCATCGAACAATTATACAATGCACAATACGTCACTTTTGAGGAGATACTCAAAACTTCCGATTATATATCACTACATACCCCATTGGATGATAGTACTTATCATTTGCTCGATGAAAAGGCGCTTTCATCTTCCAAGAAGGGAGTCTTCATCATCAACACTGCCAGAGGGCCAGTCATCGATGAAGAGACCATGGTCCAATATTTGGAGAACGGTCATATCGGAGGTGTAGGTTTAGACGTGTTTGAAAAAGAGCCAACTATACATGAAGGATTAAAAGGAAAAGACAATGTTGTCATTGTTCCCCATATTGGAACCGCCACACACGAAGCACGAAAGTCTATGTTCGAATATGCCATGCAGAATATTCGACTCTTTTTTGAGGGCAGCCAACCACTGAGTAGAATTGTCTAATCCCGCCTCATTCCATACTCTCATATAATTTTCGATAAAAGGGATGTTTTGTCAATGTAGAGGCATTGCCGATGATGAAGAGTTTCATCCTCGCACGTGTCATGGCCACATTCATTCTTCTCAGTTCTCGAAGGAAGCCAATGTTACCCTCTTCATTGGAGCGAACCAAACTAATGATAATCACATCTCTCTCCTGCCCTTGAAATCCATCCACTGAATTGATTGTGATTTGACGACGAAACGGTTTCAACACCTTATTCTGATTCACCAACCTACGCAGATAATAGACCTGTGCTTTGTAGGGTGATATCACACCGAAGTCTATCTTCTCCTCTTTTACTCGATGTAAGCCTATTTTTTCAATAAAATGTTCTAAGACACTAATAACCAGTTCAGCCTCCTGTCGGTTGACCCTCCCTGCCGTCTGCTCCACATACTCCTCCGAAAAATCGAAAGGCTCCGTATTTATCCATTCCATCGGTTTTTCATAGTCTAACACTCCCCTATACCGAACCTCCTCGGCAGCCTTCAGTTGACCATCATAAAACCAATCGGAAGAGAATCGCATGATCGATTCATTCATCCTGTATTGCACATTCAGCAGCGACACCACAGAGGGTTTGCGTTCCGTCAGTTTCTCCATCAACGTATGAGCCAATCCAACCTTCTCCGCCTCAAAACACTTGATGGTAGGTGGCAATTGCTGATGATCGCCCGCAAAGATCACCCGATGGCACTTCGTGATGGGAATCCAACAAGCCGCCTCGAGGGCCTGCGCCGCCTCGTCGATGAACAACGACTGAAAGGTTCGTCCGTATAGCAGATGATTGGCCGCCCCCACTAACGTACAAGCCACCACTCTCGACTCAGCAAACAGGCTCTCCCGTATCTCATATTCAAGAGACTCCGCTTTCTCCTTCACCGCCATCGCCTTATCCTTGTTGGTACGATACAATTCACGCACCGTCTTACGCATACCCCACAACGTAGCATATTGCGGATGAGACTCAAACCTACGCTCATACGTATAAGACAGCATCTTATCATTCACACGTGTTGGGTTACCAATGCGCAGCACATTCACCCCACGATCCACCAACTGTTCCGAGATCCAATCCACCGCCATATTACTCTGCGCACAGACCAGGATCTGACTCTCTCGACGCAACGTCTCATAGATTGCCTCGACCAAGGTGGTGGTCTTGCCCGTTCCCGGAGGACCATGAACAATGGCAACATCCTTTGCCCTTACTATCAGATTGATAGCCTTCTCTTGTGAGGCATTCAGCCAAGGGAATCGAACAGGACTGAATTGGAGGAAACCAGCCTCCTTATTGCCCAACAATATCTCTCGGAGGTCGAACAAGCGACCATCCTTCGCATGCATCACCCGATCGAGCGCTTCAAACATCGCCCGATAACTACTCTCATCAAAGCTCAACTGAATACCCAACCGATCATAACTCTCCAAAACCAACGATGAATCCCTACTTGGCAACACCACCACAAGCGTATCCGCAGTAGCATAACTAACCTGACCCGTCACCTTTATCGGACGAACCTCATCGGTCATGGAGACACTGAAGAAATCGACCGATCTACCATATTCAAAATGATCCTCCTCATCATCACAGCCACGAGCATGAATCTCCACGACATACTGATCCCAAGAGTTATAATAAGAGCGTCCAATCGAGATAGGATATCGACAGATACCAGCCGCCACCTTTTTATCCACCGACATAAAACCCGATTGATGTTCAAAGCACTTCTTATCATACTCATACTCCATCTGCAGCAGTTCGCGATGTTTCTGTAGTGATAGTATAGAAAGATCCGTATTCATCGAATAAAAATATACAATTTCGATGCAAAGGTATGGAAAAACTTAAAAAGGATGAGGCGACGTTCCACTTTTTTCACACCCTCAACACATAGCGCTCCATTCTAACAGACAGTCAAACATTCAGCAGGCACAAAGATAGAGAAAAAAGATTTTAACATTTTTTATTCACAGAAAATTTTTTATTCCAAGAAAAAAATCGTAATTTTGCAACACGATTTAAAAATTAGTTGACATTACAGTGTCAAGCAGATTAAATCGGCCACATGCGGAGTGGAGCAGTTGGCAGCTCGTTGGGCTCATAACCCAAAGGTCGTCTGTTCGAGTCAGGCCTCCGCAACACAAAAACAAAAAAGATGACTGGTTCTCAGCCATCTTTTTTTTATATATCTTCTTCCTGATCATTCTGGCGATTCATCACAGCTTTTGCCGCTTCCAAATCATCTTCATACACAAAGACATCAACACCCATAACCGAAAGTCCAGAAAATAAAGTTGACATGTTTTCATTATGTATCAGCGCAGGAATACCTTCCGTTGCCAATGCACCTACCAACATATGCGCATTGATGGAATCACCAAGAGTGACTAATTTCACAAGTTTTCTTTTGTCATTATCCATTTGCCTCAATCTTTTATAAGTTACACACCAACAAATGTACTATCTTTTCAAAAAAGATACCCAACATCTCCCCACATCTTGAACATTTTTATTCCTAACATAAATAATATCAAGAATAATTTTTTATTTTTACAATCGCAGGATGAGGTATCGTCTCACACCTGTTTGAGAAACATACAATAACAAAAGGATTTAACTTAGGGGTATCTCTTTTATAATTTATAACTTTGAGGATTATGAATATCAAGTATGTAAACGGTTTCTTTTTCTCTCTCTTAATTTTTTTCTTCTTTTCTTGTTCTGACAAGAACTCAGAGAATACAGAAACAAGCGATTCTGTCACTTCAGATGTGCAGGTGGTTTTAAAGGGTATAGTGACAAACACAAAAGGAGAACCCATTCCTTTTGTATCGATGACTACTCAAGAGGGAGTCATGGAGACAGATAGCTTAGGCGAATTTATCATAAATAACCCCACCATCGAAGGGGATCGCTATGTGATAAGATTCTCCAAAGAGGGATTCTATGATTTCATCTACTCAAAAGAGCAGACAGACTCTTCTGGGGTTTTCATCATATTAACACCACGAGGGAATAGCGACATCAGTAGGAGTATCTCTTTTTCATCAGGGAAAGGTATTTCTGTAAACATAAACGGCATGATTGTACAGATACCATCCAATGTTATTGCATACGACGACACAGGGGAAGATTATAATGGAGTCGTAAAGATGGACATGCTCTATCTCAATCCTGATTCCTCTGATTTTAAACGAATGATGCCTGGCGGTGATATGTTGGCAATACGAACTTCTCTCGACACTACCTTCCTTATCTCATGTGGTATGGTAAACGTATTGCTTTCAGATGAAAACGGAAGAAAACTTCAATTAAGAAAATCGTCGCAAGCCTCTCTAACCTATCCTATACCAGTATCCATGCAGGAATGTGCGCCCGACACCATGCCTTTGTGGTATTTTGATGAAAAGAAAGGTCTCTGGATAGAAGATGGCTATTCTGTAAAAGAGGGCAATGTCTATAAAGGTGTTGTGAATCATTTCACATGGTGGAACGGTGATCAGCCAGAACTCAGTGCACAAGTAAACCTAACAATAACCACAGAAAATGGTATTCCTATAAGTAATATACAAGTATTAACTTTAAAATATGCCCCACTTGACAAATCAAAAAGTCTATTAAGGGGCTCACTCACAGAAACTATCCTTATAATGAATGGACATGCTAAAGGATATGTACCAGCGAATACACATATTGAATTCTATTATGAAGATGAATTAATCGGAGAATTAAAACCTCTGAAAGTAAAAGAAAAGGTTGATCTGACACTGGTATGTAAGGGATTCATCTCAAAAAGTATAAAATTTGAAGATATAAAAGGAAATCCTTTCGCTAACATGTACTTCGTACTAAAAAAAGGTCATTCATGGAGTTATCTACGTACAAGCGATGAAGGAATTATTCATTTTACCACTAAAAAGGAGAACCTCAATAAAGAAAAAGATAAATATGACATCTATTATAATGAGGGAAAGCTAGTAACCTTATCCCATGACAAAATGTTTAAATCAATAAATGACACACAAAAAGTCGTCTTGAATTATAACTTGATAAACTACGTCATCAAAGGTGAAGCAGCGGATTTCACAAAGGTGTATTTTTACAATGGAAAGAAGAAATTTTCTTCATTTGCCAAAAAGATAATGCTTCCTGTTGGACAAAAATTTGATGTTGTAATATCAGGCTATAAAGTTGGAGAGATTCCAAAGGAAATAAACAACAGAGATAAATTTATTTTTGAGTTTCATCCATTGAAGATAATCAATTCACGTTCCTCAGAAAAGGTAGATTATTTCATACGTTTAGTAGGTCGGCCTGGCCGTTCAAAGGTTCCTGTCGAAATAGGGATTCAAGACGGCTATGATATTGCGTCATCTCCAATTATTGATGAGATGGACGAATATGTGATGGTGGTATATTGTGACGATGTAAGTTTCTCTGTTAAGAACAAACGCAAGAACGGCTATTTCGAACCCATAGTGATAGATCTCGCCAAGGCTGGCATCTTAACGGATGAGGTCGATTTCTACAGAGATAACACCCTATTACTCTCCCACCGTTTGGGGCAGTTATCCTTTGCATGGATAGAACAAGACACAGCCTATTATTATTTTTCGAAGCCTGTCTCTTCTTCTAAAAATAAGTCTATCTCCTACTTGAAGATACCTAACTTCACAAAAGAGAAAAAGGCTGAATGTCAAGCTGTTTTTAATATCCCAGATATTTGTTCTGTCACCAAACTACCCGTCAAAATGAAATTATTGAAAGATGGCAAAATGGAATATACTACAAAATCTAAAGTACTATATTTGAAAGATTCTGCCATGGCCGACATGGAGACAAAACTAAAGCTTCCCGCAGTAGCGTTAGGTCAATACGAGAAGAATTCTCAGCTATCCGTCGATCATCGATTCCCCGAATTATTATTCCCATTAGATTTCGTCTTTCAGCATTCGTATGCCTCATGGGACAATCTCTACGCATGTAACAAGAAAGCACCCTATTCATTTGTAGAGAAGATGAGAAAGACGTTAGAGAAGAAGGGGTATGATGAACGTATCACAAAAAGAGTGATCACCGATGATTACGAAGAGTATTGGTACTATTTATTAATGGATACAGGAGAAGCCTATCAAGTGAACATCCGTTATTCTAAGAGTGGTGCCATAGAGCCATCGAAACAAAACGTCAAATTCGTCTTTACCATCAAAAAGAGCAAAGGGCATACACTCGGCGACATGGAGACTTCTGCGAATGTGGAGAATTGTCCTCTGCAGAAATGCCAATTATTTGTGGCATTCTCGAAGATGAACATGATTGGGGCGGACGGCCTATTTGAACAGGTCAAAAAAGAGGAAGAAGAAGCTGTCATGAAGAACTCTAAAAAGAGAAAGAGATGAAAGAAAGATGGTTGATAGTTGTGTTGTTCATAATCGGGGGATTCAATCTACTCGCTCAAGGTGGCATGGATTTCTCGAAAGTACGACTGCGGTACACCTTACGTATTGCTCGTGATGCTAGCAAGAACGAGATGGATTCATTATCGAGCGTGTTTAAAATACGAAAAAACGGAGAGGTGAAACTGATACTCAATAAGACTACTGACGTAGCTCGTTATTATTATCATGAAGTAATGAGAACGGAGAAGACACGTCCTGATACCATGAATATCTACTATGTCGATAAGAAATCGAAGCAGACCCTATCATGTAAAGGTGCTGAGATTGTAAATCCGTACATGTCATCAACGAGCCAAATGCGAACCGTCTATCGTCTAGACTCTCTTATATTAAAGCCCAAAACAGGCCTGTTTCGCATAAAACTAGAGAACAAAGACAGTATAGTCTATAACAGAGTTTATTATGTCATTGATTCCTTGATATGCTATCTTCACTACCAAGACAAGAATTTAGTGGAACATACAACGATTCTAAACAATCGGGACTCTGTTAAATTCCCTGCTCCTATCTATCGACTGAACAAACTTGTCTTGATAAACACATTGGACAGTTCGGAGGTGAACTGTAAGCACTACTACATAGCAAACTTCACCAATCACGATCGGTTTCGCATCAAAGGAATTGATTTCAGCGAGTTTAACCGACGGAACCTACAGATTGTTGCCTCCGAGAAGAAAAACGCCCGAATATGGTTCGATCTTCCTCCCTCATTTAAAAGATTTATTCCCACAATCACATTCCGAAACTGGCCGTTCGAGGAGATAACTGAAGAAGCTGAATAAAACCGTGTTACTTGCCAACATAAAAATGCATAGAAGGATACCCCCTTGGAATACAATCTGAGGGATATGCCCTAATATTTTTCACCCAAAATTTCTTGTACTGCCTTGGAATTTTCCATATACTGCAGTCTCTGACGAAATCTTCTTCCCCTAAATAATTCCGTTTATCTAGATATAAAACATTACACTTTATTGAACTAGAAAAAAAACCGCACTCCCCATTCTCAAGCAGAAATCCGAGCACCAAGCGTTTTACATACCGACGTGGAATCGTATCGCCTGACCTCCACATCTTGACAGGCTTGTCTGACATCAACGATGAATATCTTGTCTCACCTTTAGGTACATAATAAAGCACATTCTCTTTCCAATTGTACCCCACCCCCCAAGATGTTCCGTCCCGCTTCACCAACTTGACCGTGTCTTTTTGCTGGAGAGGCAACAGCGTATCATAAGTCCAAACCGCATACTCCAATTCAGCGGTCTTGCCATCATTTATAAATCCAAAATAACCCTTATATTGCAATTTAGGCAAAAATCGTTTCCTTCGGCAATTAAACACATATATATCCTGAGAATCCAACCCCTCTATTTCCAACTGCAACCCAATAATATATTGCACAGGATGATAGGTCATATTCTTTATCTCATTGCCTTTCGAGTCTCTCCATACCGGTTTATTCATGTTCTGTTGCAACGCCATGTTGCGCTTGCGAACATCCGCATGGGGACAATAAACCACGTCAGTCCGTTCGTTTTTCATAAGCCAACGCTTAATCGACAAATAGAGTTGCTCATTCTCCACGTAATAATAACGCGCATCAATTCGATCACACACATCATTATAATCACTCTTTAACGAATCGCAATAGAGATACGCACTATCACATTCTATGAAGCCTTCCAAATAATGCATACGCTTCGGGATGATCACTTTACGGAAGGAGCCACGAAGATAGGGCAAAGAATCCACATCCTCACGGATAATGAGCACGGAGTCTCGCACCTCACCGAAATCACTCCATGTCAGTTCAGGTTTCTTTTCCTCTGGTTTCACAAACACCTCCAATGGCAGGCGATACAATGTGTCATACGTGGCGACATAGAAGCGATAAACATCCTCTCCATATTGCTTGTCGAATTTTATATTTTCATCCGCTATTCCCTCTATTTTCACCGATTCAATTTCCCTTTCCGAAGGGATGGAATCGGTCCCCACTAACGTGTCACCATTATCCAAGATGCAAGTCAGACGATAGCTCTCCCGCATCCAACTCGTATCCCGCTTACGCACATCGTAATTGGGACTATGAATCTTTTTTCTATTAAGACCACGTTCCCATAACATAATATGCGCTGCGAGAGAATCAAAAAGACAATATAAGTAGGAAACTCCATCCAAAACCGGGCAATGCTCCGACTGGATGATTAATGAATCGCAAGAAGGAAGATGCTCCGGATATCTCTCACAATGCTTTGGAATGATAATTTTTGAGTAATGACGGTCTATCGGATAACGATCTAGGAATCCTTCCCAATGTCTCGATGGAAGGTCTTTCAAGTAAAGCGTATCTTTCGGATAATAGCGTACAGGGATGTTCCATACCTGTTCCACCGTTTCAGGGATTTGCAACACTGAATCCTCCGCATTAGGAAGCATAAAATAGAGACAGGTTTTATCGCGATTGTATAACGCACCATTCTCCCATCGAAAACAGGGATTCTTGGCGTTCAACCGTACCTCTTCCAAGCTGGGGGGCACTTCGGAGAAATACAAGTATTTCAACGAAGAAGGAATACTCAGCCTCTTTGCCGAAATAAGATTCAAACCGAAATAAACAGAGTCAACCCCTTCGTCTATCACTAAGTTCTTAAAGCGCCAATAGGGGAAAATAAAATATTCATAAGGACGTTCACTTTCATCACTCATATAGTAGATCCAACTGTCCATCTCCGAAAAGTTCGAACAGATATGCAGGATGGTATCATTCTCAAAACGAAACGGACTCTTCTGTTTGGCCTCAATATAACAAAGAGGAAACAAGAAAAGGAATCTGTTTTTTCATGCAATAGATTTTATGACAAACACCCTTTCACAACCCATATCATCATATCAGCTAACACAAACACCGATCATCCACAATGTCAGAAGAAAAAAAAGGAAGCTGAATCCTGATGAGGTTCAGCTTCCTTGCATTATACTTTTTCGATTACTTGATATCCAAATGAATCAACTCAATAGTACCCTTATAGACATTGCCATTGATGACAGCATGATAGTAATAGACACCTGGATCAGCGAATCTACCCGTGTGGGTTGTTCCGTCCCAACCATTGGATCCCTCCATCACCTTATTTCCATATCGGTCGAAGATGATCACCTCACGTCCTTCCAAGAAGATATCATTCAATCCCTCTCGACGTGTTGGTGTAAAGGCAGTCGGCACACGGTTAAGTGCATTGATTGTCACCATGTTGGATGGTACGGCAGGACATACGCCATCTCCGATCACAACATAATAACTTGCCGTATCTGTAGGGAAATAAGTATATTGATTAGCATGTCCATCCAAATAAAGCAATTCTGCACTACCCTCTGGTTCATACAACGACTCTATACTTCTACCATATTTATATGTAGGGTCAAATGTTTTTGAATACGTTTTATACCATGCATAGAAGAATGGAGTATATGGTGATTCCAAATTGAATTCAATTTCGTCACCCACCCAGCATCGTTTAATATCATTCTTAACTGATAGATATAAATCAGCAGGGTTATATTTCTGATGTACATTTACCCAGATACTGTCATGTGATTTCAATAAACCTAATCTCCACAACTGTAAAGCATCCAAGCTACCACTCAAATAATTCAAGCTATCCAATGTGGTAGGGAAGATCCATCCGCAGGCCGTGTATTTAGAATCATAACTATAGGTTGTACCACACTCATTCTGAGCATAATAATATACAGTCTTACCATTTTCTGCATAATCTACTGCTGTAGAGTCATATCTAACGCCATCCAACATCCATCCCTCATCAACCATATAAGTACCCATCGAATCAACACAAGGGATAGCCATCTGATTCATCAAACCGACATTCAACGTATCTCCTTCACAGATGGTCAATTCACCTGACATCATATTGATTCTAGGTTCTTCCTTGATATTCATATAAGCAAATGCCGTATCATAACATTGTGTGGTAGTATCCATCACCACAAAGAAATAATAGTCGCTTTGATTCCTACGTGTCAAAACCGTAAGTTCATTTATCTGTGCAATCGTCAGCGATGCGTAACGATCAGCATAGGTGTTATTACTATAAACCAAATGATTCTCATCCAAAGCTCCTTTATAATAATCGTATGAGAAGGTACTAGACACCTCGTAGAAATCATGTTGATCTTCGATCATCTGCGTTCCATTTGCGTAACGTATCTTTTGTGATTTCAAATCAATGAATGTATCGGTTGAACAAATAGAGACATCTGAGACTTCAACAGACGATATCTCCTTAGGATTTTGATAGACAGTTGTAACCATGACACTATCCTTGTTGCCACAAAGATCCATGGCGTAGATCCATACATTCATCGTACGATCAATAATAGTACCAGCCATTGGCACCTGCCATACTGTAATATCTGACACATCCGAACACAAGTCAGTCACATATTGATTCGTCTTCTCACCCAACTCAGGAATAGCCTGAGTACAATGCTTCATATTGGCTGCATATACTGTATCCAACCAATTATCAGGCAATTTAAATTTAGGTGCTGTTGTATCCACCACAACAATATGTTGAATCAACGGTGCACTTATCAAACCACAACGATCGGATACTGCCCATGCACGAGTAATCACATAGCTGTTATAACCACATGCATGTGGATCATCTGATTGATCAGTAACAACCTGCTTAGTAATTGTCAAGGCACTGTCTGCCGTACAATTATCTGTAGCCTCAATCTCCACATCGTTCATTTCAAGATACATCTTAATCAATGAATCCTGCTCACATGACAACGTAATTGTATTCAACTGTGTATGAATCGTTGGAGGTGTCACATCCTTGATGGTGAACTCTTGAGAACATGTGATTTCATGATTACGGACATCCAACACCTTGTATGTTCTGATCAGCACATAGTTACATGGCGCTGCTCCAGATTCTTTTTCAGAATAACCGAAGGATCCCTCCTTGTATTTCTTCATTTCTGAGAAACTTCCTCCATGTGCAAGCAAATCCTCAAAGGACTCGTATGGAGCAGGAATCTCTCCATAACATTCATAATCTATATTCTCCAAAGGCGGACACGTTAAGACTGGAGGCACCATATCCACGATGTTAACCACCTGACGACAAGTCTTCACATCACCAAAATTATAGGTAAAGGTCCAATCCACATCCCATGCACCTATCTCATAATTATCCAAACTATCACGTCCATCTGAACGTTTAAAAGATAGAGTAGCAGCATGACAATCATCTATGGTGATACGTGGTACAACCAAACCAGAGTCTCTCACCTCTTCTGCTGTTGCATAGAATTTCTCCAACAATTTGACCGTCACAGTATCTTTCAAGGTAGAGCAATCGAACAACTCGGTCTTAACTGTCACCGACTTTTCACACGAGTCTTTCATGATTCCTCTTTTATCAATAAAGATCCATCGTATATCTGTTTTTCCGAGAGGGAAGTCTTGCGAATTCCATACAATTGGATTTCCTTGATCGTCTGTCACCAACTTGCCATTGAATCGACGCTGAACAATCGGTACAATCGTATCATTATCACAGATATCAACAACAGTAGGGAAGGTCATGTAATTCTTTAGCGAATCAGCTTTCAACGAACATTGTCCAGGAGGCAATGTCACAACCACATCCTTATCGATATCACAAAAACTCATATCCAATTTAACAGAGTCAATCACATCAAGATATGTCACACAAGAATCTTGGTTTCCTGCCTTATCAGTAAACAACCATACAAACTTGTGTACTTCCGTTGGATACATAGCCTTTCTTACCTCGTCGCCACGATAGACGATAATCGAACTGTCTTTTTGTCTCACATAAGCTATCAACTCTGGATACAAGCGGCCGTCGCAGACATCATCCACATACAGTTCTGGCAAGCCCAACTTATCGTATGGTATCTCACACTCTGTTGCATAGACCTTCATCTCTGGATCCTTACATACAGTATCCAAAATAGGTGGCGTGGTGTCTATGACAGAAACATGTGTAGTACATGTTTCCGTTTCACCCTTACCATTCTCAAAATACCATATCAACATGTGATAACCACGAGGGAAAGAATCACCTACGCAAGAAGGCAATGTACTGAAATTGGTCACCATCATAGCCATCTTCTCAATAGGATCTTCGGCACAAATCTCATCATTCTCTCCCTTACGGTGCTGAACCTTCTTTATAGGCACTGAATCATATTCTGTGACAATATTTTCACACTCTAACACCAAGGTAGTGGATGCTGTTTGATACAGACTATCTAAGTATAGTACACGTTGTACCATATATGGATACACCAACGTATCATAATCCCTAGAATATGCCTTACTCGTACCTAAATTACTATAATCATAAGAGCCACCCGAACACTCGTCGTAAGTGTACTTCGTTTCACAGAAATATGAAACCCTTGCTCTTGGCACAGAATTCAATGTATATGGACTTGGAGCCTGACAGTTCTTAGAATTATCCACTGGTATTGTTGTGTCCGTAGGACAATCTACTGGAACAGGCACAGGACTAGAAGAAACTATCACTTCTTGCGAACACAATACAGTATCATACTCCTGAGAATCAAAATCCAAATAATCACTTGTGAACTCATAATAAACAGTTGATACACCTACTGGGAAACGATGCTTTAACAACTCTTCTGGCGTGATAATCGAATCTGTTGCCATAGCAACTGAGTCACCCTTATCATTTACACATACACCAGTAAGACGTATTTCCAATTTGACCTGAGCACAATACATCGGATTAGATTTCGGAATCTTCAATAATCCTTTCAACTTATAATCCGTATCTGGATTCACTGTTTCCTGAGCTTCTGCTGAAGCATACAGATACTCACGATTAGGGTTCTTATTCACCACTGTTCTAATCGTCGTAACGGTATCACAACTGAACATCCTCTCTTTATTCAATACAGACACTCTACTATGACAATACATAGCATTGCCAGCAGGGTCAGAAAATTTCCATAAGATGAATGTTGTACCCACTTCATAGTCATCATATAGATCTTTGTCCATAGAATATTTCGTAGTATCCACCTCTGGGTCTTCTGCCAAATCTTTTTCCGAACGTCCTGCATAGACACCCGTTATCCAAATAGTAGTATCTTTAAATGAGAGATCTTGTAGTACAGGTATCTCGATGCTGAGGTTCCTGCCAGGATGAGCCACACAACCATCCTCGGTAGAAACTTCTACTGTGTAGTCTTTCACCAATTTACAATCCACTTCAGGTTCGCTATCATCTATCACTGTCAACGTATAAGAACACTCTGTGTGATGATTACATCCATCCACGACAGAGAACGAAACAGTTCCCTTTCCAGAGAAGAACAACAACGTCGATTTCGTCAATCCATTCTCCAAATCAGCCCTGTGTAACACATAAACCGAATCAAAGCTGTGTAATGAGTCGTCTGCCTCATAATGGATGGTTACATTCAAATCAGGATCAGCATCACAACTCGCCTCATACTCTGGCACTGGCAAATGAATTGTTGTATCTAATCTTCCAATATCCAACTTATATGTAGAAGGTCCACCTAATTTACTACAATCAATTGTCGGATCATCCGTAGCATAGATAGGGAACGTATCCTTGAGGAATGCCTTACATACGCCATTCGCCACTTCCAAGTTAATTGGGAAGAGTGTATCCTTCGTACTACACAACACATTCTTATTGTAGCCATCTATATGGATGATACTATCTGTCATGGTAGCCCCTTCAAGGATCCAATCATATCCCATCACATCCTCTTTGTGCTCCAATACAATGACATCCGATGACGTAGCCACACAAATAGTATCTTCACCGCTTTCCGTTTTGAAGTTCAGACGTGAAGCATCTGGCTGATCATATAACCAGACAGCAAAACTATCCTTACTTTCATAATTAAGTGAAAGGCTATCCTGCGAAACAAGAATATGGGAAGTAACATAAATCGTATATTGCTGATCCGGATTAAAATCTCCACTCAGTTTGGCACCTTTTTGCACAATCAAATCAGCCGATTTGGTATCTTCCGACATCTTCAATTGAATCTTTGACGAATCAACAGGTTCTCCATTCGGTGCTTCTATCCACCATTTATATTTATAGTCATCTCCGTTTTCAATAATCCATTGAAGCACTTTCTCATTCTTCACCTTATACGTTTGAGTATCAGGATAAGATGTGATACACATGCTTGAATCACCATCTATGCCAGGGCCTAATGCCGAACCACAAATTTTACCTCCTAATGCAAAGCGTATTGTATCAGTAGGAGTTGAAAGAGTGTAATAAGAAACGCCCTTATCTATCATCTTGATATAAGCACGTTGTTTATTACCATATGTATCCAACTCATATTCTATTTCCCCTTTTTCTTCATTCCAAGGCTGTTCTATATGATACGTACCATCATAATATTTTTTCCACTCATAAGTGGATTGTCTTGCAAAACCTGCGGCATTCACCGTTATAACATCACCCACACAAGTAATACGGGGAGCCATACAAACAGAAGGAACTTCTGCACTAATATAGTCAACAGCAACCGTAGCACACGAAGGGAATTGTTCCATACGAGGATAAAAACTATATGCGGCCAAACCAGGCTGTATAGGCATATAACCATAATAAATCATTTCAAGACGATAGATAGCAGCCTTGCCTCTCTTGTTGATTCGATAATCATTTCCGACAACCTCATTAAGATCATATTTAGCCACATCATTTCCTCTCTCTCTCTCTGCATGCGCCAACAGCGTGTTAGTAGCATCATCATACACATCAACGACCAAATAATCAGTTGAAACCGTTCCATGTCCAGTACGAGCTTGTATCTTAAAGCCATCCTTTATTTCACAGCCTCCTTCTGGAATAATTATATATAAGCGCATGGTAAAATTATAAGTCTTTCCAGCAAACTTATCTGTATCAAATATAATACCGAAAAACTCATCATTTACACCCTGTCCATTGGATGGTCTTTGAACATAAAAATTGTTATTCGGATTAACTCCCCTTACGCTATCAATATATAGAGGAATGCCTAAGTCTGCTTGACTCATAATTGTTCCACCCTTAGATTCAAAATGAATTCCCTGTTCAGAAAAGAACTCTTCCAACCCAGTAGGCGGTTGCTTAGTCCAATCAATCGAAGTGGCTCCATAAACATAATTAAAATCTGTACCACCATGATACTCTCCTGTAGTAGTTTGATGGCAATCTTTAATCAAGCACTCTGCTTTTTGGTTTACCGTATATGAGAACTCTCTGTTATAGACCTCATTTCCTTCTTTATCCAAGGCATGAGCTATCAAACGAACATGCAAAGTTCCTTCAGGCATCTGAAATATATTAGATGGAACAATCAATGTACCAACTGGCTTCCATTCCGAATCATCAGTTGCTGTAAACCACTCATAGGCAGTCTGATACTCAGTCTCCCCCAACCCAATCAACTCAAAGCCAACAGGATCCTTTGGACATGCCTCTGTGACTCCACTCGCGAATAAGACAGCTGCCTCAAACGGATTGGATTCCTGTGCATATACATGGATATTAGAACATAAAAGGGCCAATAAGCCCACTATGCATTTCAAAATCGCTCTATACGATTGTAATTTTACCTTTTTCATTTTAAATTCAATTAATCGTAATTATCTCATCCCCACATTCAACCTAAATTATAAGACCTAATAAGTGCAATACATTTAAACATTTATAAAACAGCCACAAAAATACACATATTTTTTTAATTCCACCAAAAGAAAAGAGAAAAAAGAAAGAGCCTCCCTGGCGGTCAGCTCCTCTTAAAACGCAACTTAGAACTAAACATAGAATCTAACAAACTAAAATGGTGAGTGGCAGATATCATAACTAAGATTCTATTAAGTATAGTACAAATATCGTGCCAAACTCTATGTTTTGTAAAAGTTTTTTTTATTTTACATTAATTTTTTTGCTATAAACACCAATTGGATAGTTGGAAGTAGCTGTGTTTGAAGCATCTACCTTCTCCAAATATTTTTTTACCTGACGTAAGTCATAAGGAATCTCCGTAGCGATCAACATCAGATTATCCACTCCCTTAGGTTCTGCAAATTCAATTGGATAAGATACCAAATCGATTGTACAATTGGCTGGAATCAATAGATGCGACATTGTTGTAGCATCATCGATTGGCAAGCATACATACTTCTCATTCTGCTGGTTGATATCCAAAATATTAACGTATAATGGGACATCACTGTTATTTGTGATTCTAAAAATTGCCTGACTATCAATAGCCACTTCCGTACCCAATGGTTGTTTTGTCTTTCTATCCAAAATCTCAAAAGATACTTGGTAATCTGTTGTGGCATTATTAAAGTTATTCATGGATGCTCCTTTCGCTTTCGCAATCAAAGACTTTGCTATATCGTTCTCGACAATGTCTCCACGATAGGTACAACCAGCTGCATCATTGCTGATTCGATCAGATCCGCCATTGAATAATGCTTTGGATGCATGTGAAACAAAATTAGAAGCATACGTTTGCTTACCTTTATAATTAGCTATCAACTCGCTTACCTTCTTACCATTAGTTTGAGAGATTGAATAAATCTTCTCCGCCTTACGGTCAATGATAGAAAGAGCTGAATTATCAGAGACACGAACCACATCCTCCATCTTCAATGGGTTACGTTTCTGTAGAATAACCCATTTCCCATTCTCCTGACGTTCCGCCTGTCCAATCACACTATATACATAAATATCTTGTGCAGCGAGTAATCCTACCAACATACTCATAACTGCCATTAAAATCATTCTTTTCATACGCATTCTTTATTTGAGTTGTTTTTATTTAGTAATACTACAAATAATTTGCCAAACTATTCTTCAAAAGAAATTATTTTTTCTCAAATAGAATAAAGTTACCTTGTCTATTCTCAAAAATTGGCATTTGACGACCATTTGTTGCATTTCTAACCTGATTTCTTATATACAATTCCAATGCATCCAACGTCACATTACCGTTCTCATCCACTGCGGCTCCTTTGATTCCATCCAACAAAGCTTTCGTGAATATACCATTCTCCCATTGCTCAGACTCATTGGATTTTTGTGCCTCTGTACTAGAATAGAAGCCTATGATATCAGGATCAGCCAATGAGAAGGTTTCTGTCGTTCCCTTCACACCATACATCGAACCGGAATGACATGCATCCATAAAGATGATGATACGGCACTTACGATCTTTCAAACGTTTCAATGCACTCTTGATGATATCGAAATCTACTGCCGTAGCAAACAAGTCATTGCTCTCAGCATTGCATGACAAGAAATAGGTCTCAGCACCTTCCTTCGCACCATGTCCAGAGAAGAACAACAGTACTACGTCGCCTTGATCAACTGTATTAACCAAAGAAGAGAGTCCTTTCTTGATGTTTTTATCTGTTCCTGATTTGTCTTTTATCAGATTGGTTGTTTTAATCTGTTTGTATTGAGACAAGTTACAGTTCTTCACCGTATTCATAAAATCTTCTGCATCTTTCGCTGCATGTTGCAACTTCAAATCAGACTGGTCATAATCACTGATACCGACAGCAAAGACATGCAAAGATGGCTTAGGTCTATCTCCACGATAATGCAACAACACTACGGCAGGATCACTATTCTGTCCTTTATTATCCTTTGCGATCAACTGAACTCGACAATCAGCCACACGTGGTAAGGTAAGCGTGATTTGTTTACCTACTCGCTTCACACCTTTGGTGGTAGGATATAGTTCTCCATTGATATAGGCTATGATTTCAGGATTACTTCCATCATACGTGGTGGTTTCATAGATAAAGGTAACCTCCGTATTTGAATACTGAGAACCATTCTTAGGACTGATGATATGAATCGTTGGAGCACCAGCGACCTTTGTTGTCGTACCGCTATTATTGTTATTATTATTGTTAACTGGAGTAACCGGAGTTACTGGAGTAGTCTTCTTCTGAGGAGGCTCTTGCGCAGCCAAATTAGGATTTTTATAAGTAAATGACTCTACATTTGGCACATTCGCAGCAGAGACTTTTGCATTAGGTGTTCTTTTTTGCCATGCTGCAGCGGCAGCTTTTGCTTCAGCCATTGTAGCATATTGAGGTTTCACTACAAAGTTTCCTGCACGATCAATTGCACACCATCTTCCTTTATATTTTACAACTGCATAATATGTAGTAGCATTAAACATAGAGGCTTTATCTACATTATCAAACACTGGCTTCATCACCCAGTTACCAAGATAGTTGACAAATCCAATCTTTTTTACCGAACCTTTCATTCCGATATAGATATTCTCACCCAAGACTGCTTTATTCGTCCACTCCGTTACAGCTTTCTTGGCCTCTTCCTTAGAGGTAAAGTACGGATTGATAAACATCACTCCTTCACGATCCAAACATCCCCACTGTCCATCCTGCTTAACAATAGAATAAGGCAATCCTTTAGAGAAGTTATTGGCATCATCCACTTCTTCATACACTGGACGTAGATACATCTCACCCGTGTAATCTACAAATCCCCAACGAGTGTATGTCTGGTCATACACAGGATATAAGAATTTACTCTTATCTCCTCCTGTCACCGCCAATTTTGCCGCACGGAGAGCCAACTCCTTTGTGGCAAAAACAGGTTTTGAATAATATTTACCATCTGCACCTACTGCACCCCATTTGCCCTGGAATTGCACAATTGCATATTTACGTCCGCCAAATGCATTGGCTGGATCATAATTCTCAAACTTAGGTTCCACCACCCAAGTCGAACCATTCATAAATCCCCACTTTCCTGTCTTCGTGCTTTTATTGGCTTTTTGTGCCGACAAAGGCATCAAGAAAAGAGACAGAATAAATAAACTAAAAAAATATCTTTTCATGTCTTTCATATTATTTTCATTTATAAATATTCGGATCAAATTCATCTGGCGCCTTCTCTCCTCGCCACTTCTTCCACTTCAACCATATAAAGTAAAAGATCTCTGCTGCGTAAGCTCCTAATCCTGTTCCTAACAACGCATACATCAACTTCACATTATAGTGCTTTTCCACAAACAGATATCCTGACACAAACACTAACGCCAGCATCAAAATAATCTGTATGGAAGTTGACAGGAACCCTGAATAGTCATTGTATGCCTCGTTCATCCAACAGAAGAATACACAGAACAAAAATGTAACAATAATACCTAAAATCAAAGCGTGCGTATCCGTCATATCATCTATCAAACGATTCTTCATCGTAAGTGTCGATATGGAGTACCCATGAATCGTAGTACCGCAGATACGACGAGACCCATCTATTGGAACAGGAATATCATGGAAATCACGCAAATCATGGAAATCACCCATCAAGAAGATTCGGTCCTTCACATCTTCCGGATAGAGATCTTCACTGATATGTATCATATCAAAGGCGGTCTGACGATAATTTATCAGTTCCAACTCCTGCGTACGTTTTTCCCACATATCATATACTTCAGGATAGCCCATTCTGATGATTTCATGAACGAATGTGCTCAAGGTTGTATCACCAAAAGTCAACTCCTTACTGAAATTACGAACCGACTGATTATCCACATTCACACAAGCTTCAACGCAACCTGTCTCTTTCACGAAAAAAGATTCTTCTTTCTTAAATGTGTTTTCAAACGGTACCATTCGGCATGCAGCTATCACATTGTCACATCGTTGAATAACGTGCAACAAACTATCACTTGCCTCCGGATCTCTTGCCGTAGGACCAAATATAACATCCAAAGCAATCACCTTGGCCCCTAAATCATGCAACCGCTGAATCCCATCTGCTATCTCTGCTCGTGAATAACAATTAGATATATCGTATAAAACAACATCAGGATTATATTCCATCACCTCATCAGAATTACTATTCATAATCTGCAAATAGGTATCCGTCATATAAAAGTTATTGAGCGCCTGTGTAAATGGATCCATATAAGTGGAACTATAACTCAACAGCCGGGCAATAGCACAAATGGCGAAGATGACCACCATCGTCATCAAAGCATGAGGAATATATTGCTTAAACAAATTTTTCATGGTTCATATTTTTTCTAATCTCACACAACTTTCTTAACCTATTGAAAAGCAAAAATAAAAAAGATTATTGGATTAACAAACTACTCTATTTCATAAAATGTTTCATCCATATATCCGGTATGGCTCCATTCAACATATTCTGATAATCCGACGAAGAGCAAGAGAAAAGAGTTTTTCCCTTCAATGTAGGTATCTCAACCCACCATCTTCCGTTGAGAATATTATGATAAAAATAGACCGCATCTTCGCCCTCGACCTTCGGAAAGATAATGTATTTCTTATACTCTGAAATATCTTTATACGGATAATCATGGTAGCGATTATCTATGCCTTTTAATATATGCCATACCATTTGTGCTGCTAACGCTGCAGTCTGACTGTCTGCGTTCAACTCCGAGTCAAACCCGAACAATCCATACGACTGAATACAATCACTAAGTCCTGCATAATGAGCCAACTCACATGCCTCAAGCGAAGAAAAACCATTAGGAATCATCACTTTTCGATCTGGTGCATCATTTTGTCTGACAGACGAGAAATCAAAACTAAACAATTCAGAGTCACGTAAAAAGGGCTCTGCCTCAATGGTCTTTCCCCTCAAATCACGCAGTCTCATACAACAGCACTCTCTATCTCGTAAGACTCTCAACTGACTTTCTGAACAATAATAATTTTGCAAGCCCAACAGATTCAACTCACCCAATTGGGGATTTTCAAGCAGATGACCGACAAATGCTTGTGCTGTTTTTTCTGACGTGTCTCTCACATCTATTTTTGAATCGATAATCGTCAGCCGAAGTCTCTTTTTCATCCCCTCTATACCTTCAACCATACACTTTGTCAACTCATGCGACCCACCTAACACGATAGTGATAACATTGGCTTCAGCTAATTCTCTTATCGTCTCCGTCAATGCATACGACACACCTCTCTCCGAATCACATCTGACATCTCCCAAGTCTGCTATTCGTATGTTCTGAAAGGCGGAGGACAATTCATATAATTGTTTTCGAATCGCATCAGTCGATAAACTCAAATCAGTATCCCTCTGCACAATCGGTGCACCCAAAATAGCCACCTGATAATCATTTGTCACCAAGTTCATTCCAAGCGTATCAGATGGAGGAAGGAAACACCCCTTTACCGAAAACTTTTTTCTAGAAACCAAATATTTATCTAAATTCGCCATTTAATTATAATTTATATGAACAAAGATAATATTATTTTTGCAGAAACTAATAGACTATTTAAAGTATGAAAGTTCTCTTTATCGGTGGCACTGGGACCATCAGTTCTGCTATCACGCAGCAATTAAGTCAAATGAATTGTGACTTGTATCTTCTAAACAGAGGTAACCGAAGCACGATTCTATCTAGTAACATAACCGTCTTACAGACAGACATAGCAGATGAAAGGAAAGTTGAGGAACTGCTCAACGGACATTCCTTTGATGTCGTATGTGATTTTATCGGATTCCTTCCAGAACATGTGGAACGTGATTATAGGCTTTTTCGCAATCGGACAAAGCAATATATGTACATCAGCTCTGCATCGGCTTACCAAAAACCATTATCCGATTATAGGATTACAGAAGGAACCACCCTATCAAACCCTTATTGGCAATACTCTCGGGACAAGATTGCTTGTGAAGATTTTTTAATGAAGAAATACAGAGAGGAGGGATTTCCAGTCACCATCATTCGTCCTAGTCACACCTACGACGAGCGATCGATTCCTCTCGGAGTACATGGTTCGAAAGGCAGTTGGCAAGTGGCCAAGCGTATGTTAGAAGGTAAGAAAGTCATTATTCATGGTGATGGTACATCTTTATGGACCATGACTCATAACAGCGACTTTGCCAAAGGTTTTATCGGACTCATGGGCAATCCTCATGCCATCGGGCAAGCTTTTCATATCACTTCTGATGAATCGCTCACCTGGAATCAGATCTACTCTTCTATCGCACGAGCATTAGGCGTTGAGCTTCATCCTTATTATGTTTCATCCGCCTTCTTAGCCTCTGTCAGCAACTACAACTTCACTGGCAGTTTAATAGGAGACAAGGCCAATACGGTGATTTTTGACAACAGCAAACTTAAACAAGCGGTACCTGATTTCCACGCCACGAAACGATTTGATCAAGGGATAGAGGAAACCATTAATCATGTTTTACATCATCCCGAATTACAAAGAGAAGATCCTGAATTTGACAGATGGTGTGACAATGTCATAACAGCTTTAGAAGAAGCCAAAAAGAGAATCATAATAAGTTAAGATTTTGTCATAGAAAGAGGGCGTATCATACTGAGGAATTTAATTTCCACCATGACACGCCCTCTTGTTTATATTTCGATACCAACTACCGAACTGTCACATTCGTATTAGCCGCACCTGCCGTGAAGCTATATGAAATTCCGCCGCTGTAAGTTGATCCAACCATGTATCCATGATAACTAGATCCACCCTGAGCCACTCCGTCGCTCGAATAAATAAAAGGAACTCCCTTAACAAATTGAGGAGAAGCAACCTGCAAATAACCAAGAAGCATATTAAAATCACTTGCAGCAGATTGATAGATAAGCAAAGGATTTCCAGCAGCATCCTGAACAGAAACAGTTGATCCGATTACATATTTAGAATCAGACATCATAGACAGAGTACTACCATACAAGATTGAATTTTTAGAACCCAAACCAATATAAGTAGCGCCCATAGCCGCAAGTCTCGCAGAACCACCAGGAGAAAATCCATTTCCTGTCGCAGCTATCACAAGTCCATTTTGTAATTTTACAGTCTTAGCATTGAATGCGGAATTGGCATAAGAATAGAGACTTGTCACATTAGAATCATCAAAAATAATATTGTTAGCCGTAATACAATAAGAGGAATAACTGGATGCTGCAGAGCTAATATTCAAAGTGCTTTCCCCATTGATATTTACGTCACCATCAGTTTTTATTCCATGGCCCTGCTTTGCCTTCAAAGAACCGTCTGATTTCTCAGTCAAATAAGCATCATTATTAGCCAAAATATTTATCGATGCCTTCCCTGAAATAGTAATTCCACTATCAGAAGCCAAACCTCTAGCTCCTAAAGCTTCTTTCGCCAAAACGATATTTATCTGGCCTTCACTAATGTTAATCCTTTTATCCGCCTTCATCAACGATCCATACGATACATCATCGGGTTCAATTAAATAAGGACTCGTCACATTGCCCACGATGGTACCTCCATAGATGTTTATATTACCTTCTGTCTTAATGCCCTTACTGCCTTCTCCTGATACATTGATATACAATGTTCCTCCGTAGATATCCATAGAACCATTTGACACATAATCAGGAACTGTGGTGTCTTTAACTACCTTTATTCCTTTAGAATCAGTCACAGTAGAATTGATTGTTAAAGTACCACCATTCATAAATGCATATCCGGCAGACACTTCCAAGCCAGTTCCGCGGACCTCTAACGAACCGCCACACATCTTAAAATAATCATTCGCCTTTACCACATCACCAAGCAAAGATGTTGCCACAATATTTCCACCATCCACTTTTATATAGTCACCCGACTGTATGGCACGTTTTGCATTTCCTATTACCGTCAAACTACCACTTCCTTCTTCAGAGAACAAAATCTGTCCCTTGCTACGAAGTGTAGCGTTACACGTATCCAAATATGAATCCGCCAAGGCAGAAACCGTACCGGTCGGCAAAATGATTGTCATAGCCGATTCACTTACCGAACGAATAGCAGAACATTCATTGGCAGATGTCAAAGACAAATTATTTAGAACCAACGAGAACTTACGTGGAGAATCTATAAAAAACGAACCATTCTGAGATGTACCCTGCAACAGATAAACCACATCTTTCAACTGATTCACACAATTCACAGATACATTCGCTCCGTCAACAGAAATAAGAACAGTCTCAGGATAAGGATTCTCAATGATTGGTGCTACCAATCCTTGATAGGTGATCTTTACCGTATCATTAGCTGTCACAATCTTTTCGAAGGTGAAATTTGCAGTGGAATTTGAATATTGATAAACCTTTGTCCCTTTATGAAGAGAAACCTGTGACTCCGACAACTTAACACTATCTACCTCAACACATTTCTCTTCCCGAACTCTTGTCTCTCCATCGTTAACATATATAACGTATTCGGCCATAGCTGCCGTCGAAAACAGCAATGTCACTATATATAATCCTAACTTCTTCATTTTTTATTGATTTTATAAGATTGACCATTAAGACGAACTATGTAAAGACCCGTCGGGAATGATTTTAACGAGACACCCGTGCGATCCGAATACTTCTGTTCACCCAACAACATTCCGTTCCATGAATATACCTCCACATTATCACCCTCCTCAGCATGTGACACAAACACATAATCAGAAGTAGGATTAGGATAGACGGAAAGAGCAGAAGACGCATTATCCACATCAGTCACATCTGTATCACCGCCAAAGCTTATCTTCTTGATAAATGCCAATGGTAATGTCACCCCACTATTATCATTTATATTACTTTTAATAATAATATTATCATCTAAAAAAGCAAGCTTGCCACTTTCATCTATAGGATACTGCGTTATCTGTCCATTATTATCCATCACAATAATCGTATGGGCATCACACAAAGAGATACTCATAGAAAATAGCAAAATAATAACAGCCTTATGAAAAAACTCTTTTTTATGCATATACTTTATCTATTTAAATTCAACAAAAATTTTATAAGCAACAAATATACAATAAAATTAAACAAATACTACATCCCATTTATAGTTTTTAAAGCAAAAAAGCCAGCTTGCTTCACAGCAAACTGACTCCGAAATATATAGAACAACACAATTTAGGGTCATTATTTATGCTGCAAAACTATAAAATTTTTATCACATTATAAAAACCTATTCTTTAAAAGCATTGACTTTTAACAAAATTTATGTTTCAAATGTCATTAATTTCAAGCCAAGTCACTTTACAGACACTACACAAAATCCACTAAATCAACACTTTAAGTAATAAAAATCTTATATACAAAGATATAAATCAGCACGCTTCATAGGAATTATATTCAGCGAACGTCATTATTTTTATAATAAACTTCAACTTTTTTTCCACATAACAGCAATGATGGCAAAAATAAAACTCTAAAAAAAATTATTTTTTCAAAAAATATAAGGCTTTTTAAATTACAATTATTATTTTAGCAAAAAAAAACTAATAACATATTTTTTATACCATGAAACAAGTAACAGATTTTCTTATCGATAATTCCGATAAGATGGACAAAAAACTGTCAGTCACACAAAAGGTTTTAACAGACGAGATTGCCCCAAAATTTGATTTTTCAAACACTTTTGGGATGAGAACGTTCAAGTCAATCTGCGGATCACCCATTATTATTAAATCGTTGGATCTAGCTGAGCCCAACACGAAAGATGATTTCATCAAAAAGGCTACTTCTTTGCCTCTTGCAAGTGGGGGATCTCCTATCACAGCCACAGTAAAAGAATCACTCGAATCACTAGCTAAAATTGAGGCAGACAGAAAGAAGATTCTTCTTATCACTGCAGGAGAGGATACAGATGGTGGTGTTCTTGAATATGAAGTAGAGAAACGCGCATCCATTGCTCAAATAAATATCATAGGAGTAGGCATGAAAGATTCTGATCTTCGTGCGGCTCAAAAAGTTGCAGAACTGACAAATGGAATTTGCTGCAACATCCCTGCCGATAAAATAAATGACACTTCTGCTATTCGCGAGACAATCGCACCTGTAGTAGAGGCTCTTTTGAAGGAGGCTCCTGCAGCTGCTCCACAGGTTCATGTGGAACAAGCGAGACCTGTCGTAGAGGAGAAGAAAATAACACCTATTATAGAGATAAAACAAGAGGTTCAAGAAGAAACACCTAAAATGGCTGCTTTCGTTCAGAAACCACAACCCGCACAGGCAGCTGCAGAGAAACGTGAAGAGCATCAGGAACCTGCCAAGAGGCAAGAAGTGGTTATCTCAAACAAAGATTTTGCAAAAGAGGCAAACTCTATTAAAATAGCAACCGTCGAAACGCATGTTGAAGATGATAAATTCGATGCTGTTAGTGCATTAAAAAGTGCAAACGAAAAGATTTCTGAATTACTACAGTCCAACATGAATACGTTGCAACACGTTTTGAAAAACGGAGAAAACACTCGCAAAGAAAACGAGCAACTCCGTGCGGCTGAGCAACAGAACCAAAACAGCATTCAACAATTACAAAAGACAATTCAAGAAGCAAACAACACCATTCAACAGTTGAAACAGGTTGTTTCTGATAAGAAAGCAGAAATAGAGGCTCTAAATGCAAACAAAAATGATTTGCAAGTAACCATCAACCAATGGATAGAACGAGATAAAAAAGTAATCATCGATCTTGATTCCAACGCAAGACAAGCCACTTCGGCTGCCAGCGAGAAGATCCTCTTCGACTATCTCGGAAAGAAATATCCTAACCGTGTAAAATGGTGTAACGAAAAAACAAAAGAAACCAAAGGATACGACTTCGAAATTATAGACTACGAAAACAATGTAACTGAGTGTTATATTGCATGTAAGGGTGCAAAAGATGACACGAAGACATTCTTTTTGACTGAGAAAGAATGGGAGATGTGTCTCAACAACAATCTCAACTATCAAGTCTATCTAGTCCGTAACGTTGATACCAACCCTAAGATCATCTGGATTGAGAATCTTATCGGTTGGATGATGAACGGAAAAGTTCGTCCAGGTGCATTGAGGAATGAGAAAGTGAAAGCTGGTCAGGTAATGTTAACATTAACAAAATAATTACTTGATTTATTGGTCAAAGAGG
>Ga0247610_10000469_pt1 | contig 56704 bp, 88 predicted proteins | sample 174DNAGHGhighgp2_FD_193483 | JGI IMG/M metagenome (GOLD analysis project Ga0247610, IMG submission 193483) | Sheep rumen microbial communities from Palmerston North, Manawatu-Wanganui, New Zealand - 1742 DNA GHGhigh gp2 | ecosystem: Host-associated > Mammals > Digestive system > Stomach > Rumen...
TTATGAATTTAACGATATTGGCTATTATCAGGAAATAAATATACCTGCTAGACAAATTGGAAAAACATATCAAGTTATAAATATGTATGAACAAAAATACAAACAATTACAATCCAACTGGAATAGTTTAAGAGAGTTTGTAATTCAACTTCAAAAATTAAAAGGAATAAATCAACAAGGTTTTAGTTGGGGAGTAGCACAGGAAGTATTAGATAAAATGAACGAGTTAGAAGGTGGAAATAATGAATAAAGATAGTTATGATGAAATAATAAATGGCGAAGAAACTTATAAACAAATTGCAAAAGAGTTAGTTGAATATGGTAGGTGTATCATTGGTTGGACAGACCAAGGTTGCGACCATAGAGATATTTTATTTACATACAAACCACATAAATATGGAAACTTACAACGTGGATTAAGGTGGACATGTTTATATATAAGTATAATGGGCTTTGCTTCAATGGGTTTTTTAATTGAAGATAATACGGATAATAGAAAACATCCTAGTTATATTATGGAAAAGTTATTGTTACATGATAACCCTTGTGACAATAAAATATGCGAGTTAATAAATGGTGTTATACATGAGTTGGATATTTTAGAAAGGTAATTATGAGAGATAAGATAATCTATGAAAAGATAAAAGAAACGGTAATGCTTTTGGATGAAATAGATGCAATGATTGAGACACAATCAACACAACTGCAACAAGTAGACCTAGAATTAAGTGATTGGTATCATTATATTGAAAACAATGATATATCTGATGCAGTGAGTATAAAAATAATGCATGAAATAAAAAGATTAAGGGAATATAGAAGACAATTGCATAACGAATATGAAATTGAAGCGACATACAAAAAGAATGCGTCGAAAATGATGGGCAATAACACAAGGGGAATGTTGCTTGCAGAAATTGGTAAAACAATAAAACAGTTGGATAGTGAATATAAGAATAGAGTGCTTACGGAAGATAAGATTAATGAAGTGATAGATACGAAGAAGAAAAGGGGTAGACCTAAGAAGGTGGAAGAAGATGAATAAACTAACAAATTGTAAAAACTGCGGTGCACCATTACATAATGGTAAATGTGAATATTGTGGTAGTGAGTATGAGTTTGTGCCAGAGATAAATAGTTTTGAACAAGTAATTGAATTATATATAGGTGGTAAGAAGCGAAAGTTTTATATAAGTGATATTACTTATCAACCTCTTTGTGCTTCTTATCGTACCCTAGACGGCACAATGCATCATGTTAAAAGTGGTGAAGATAATTTTGAAATACACCTAATAAGTTATTGACACAACATTACATATATGGTATATTGTTATTGGGCGTATGCCCTTGGTATTTCTACAAATTCCAAAAAATTTCAGGTACTGAACGGTTTTCACACCGTTCTTTTTTTTTTCTTTTGGAAATTTTTGTTAAAAAACTATTGACAAATATTACCAATAGTGGTATACTTTAGTTACGAAAGGAGGAAATTTACAGTGAGTAAACAAAAAACAAAGAAAACTGGAAAATTATGGGACTATGAAAAAGTACTTGTCCGTGGCAATGTTGTCATCGCTTTTATAATAGCGATAACTGTGTTTATCAACCTATTTGTTAAAAGTATGTACATTGCTGGCGTAGTGCATGGTATGACAATTTACGTATGGTTTGTGATAGTTGTTACGATGCATAATATATTGGTTACGGGTAAGAACCTAAAAAATGAATGGAAAGAACTTGAAAAAGAAATTAAGGAAATGGAAAATAAGAAATAAGAAAGGATTTGATTGGAATGAAAAATAATGATAATAATGTTTTAGTGATACAAGAATACCTAATGAGAGAAATGAAAAGATTGGACGATAATGAATATATGAAATATAACGGTAAGGAAGAAGTTGCAAGAAGTAATGCGCTTGCACAAAGTGCGAATACTTTTATAAAGTCAATTAACCTTGGACTTCGTGTTATTGAAGTTGCGAAAGCAAATGAGCAAACAAAAGATAGTTTAAACAAAGAATTAGGTGTTGTTGGTGAGGAAACTATTTAATGATGAAGAAGAACAATTTATAAAAGATAATATATATGGTAGGGGAAATATTGAACTCGCAAAAATATTTAATGAACAGTTCAATAGGAATATAACCACAAAACAAATGGAAGATTGGAAATCACATAGAGGGTTAAAAAGTGATGTTCATAGAATTTTTACGGAAGAAGAAAACGAATTTCTTAAAAATAATATTAAGGGTAGAAGCGCAATTGAGTTAATATCAATGTTTAATGATAAATTCGGAAGAAGTATTACGAAAAACCAATTGACGAGTTATAAAAGGAAAACTGGTATTACATCCGGAATAGACAGTAGATTTAAAGAAGGGCAAATCTCCCCTACGCATAAACCTATCGGTTATGAGCATACAACGACAGATGGTATGACTTATATAAAAGTTGGAGAACCTAGCGTTTGGGAAAGAAAGCAATTGTATTTATATAAGAAATATAAAGGTGTTCCACCTAAAGGTTATGACGTTGTGTTTGCAGACGGTGATAGAACAAACTTTGATTTGGATAATCTCATACTTGTTAGTAAGCAAGAAAAGTTAATTATGGGGAAAAAAGGTATGTTTTCAAAAGACGGTGAAATCACAAAATTAGGTGTGTTGGTTGCGGACTTGGTATTGAAAAATCACAAATTATCAAAATAAGGAAGTGTTAAAATGGTACGCAAAGAAATTATGTATGTTTTGTGGTTTGTTTGTATTGCATTTTTTATTACAAACATTGTGTTGGAATTTAGAAACGCCGAGTTAAACAGAGAAGTTGAAAGACTATATAAAGAAAATGTTATATTGAGGGACGAAAATACAGAACTTAAATGGGAAATAGACCAAATAGATTATATTGTATGCACGTATGAGGGGGTGATTGTATATGAATAGAGGTGTCAAAAAGATTGACGATTTGGGGAGAATTGTTATTCCTAGCGAAATTCGTAAGGCATTAGGTGTCAAGTCAGGGGACGGAGCCACATTTGAAATAAAAAATAATAAAATCGTATTAACATTTGATAATGTCATTAGTAATGAACATAAGATTAATAAAGCATTGGAATTATTGGAACAAGAAAACGTAGACTTAAATGAAATATATAGTGTGTTAAAAGGTGAATAATTATGTATGAACTCACGATAGTTACAAAATATAACGTAATTAAGTTACAAGTAGAAGATTACGCTTCAGAAGAAGTGCAAGAAATAATATCACAACCTTATGTTATTTCTGTTGATATGGAAAAAATCAATGACAAACAGAAACCAAACATAAAGGTTAGAAAGAGAGATTATCACGATAATGGCACAAAAGAGAGTTAAATGTAAAAACGAAGATACTTATAAAGAGTTAATTGATACTCAAGCAAAAGCATTGAGGTATGTAAATGAAGAATTACGAAAACGTGAAAAAGAATTAGAGTGGTTACGAAGAAAGACATCAAGAACGGTTCATTTGTTGGGGAGAATAAAGCATAAGTTGATAGACGATAGATTGCGAACATATAACACAAAAGAAGAAATAGTGAATGCTTTAGAACGACTATATAACGATATTATTAAATTAGAGGAAGATATGGAATGTACGAACGACAAAGACCAAGAGAAACCTTAGAAGATTATAAGGAATTGTGTGAAATACAAAAGAATGGGATTAAAAATTTAACGATATTAGTTAGAAGATATGAAAAGGAAATAAAGAGGTTAAATGGTGAAATAGTTAGTTTAAAAGCGGGTAGAAGAAAGAGAATGATGAAATATGACTGATGATACGCAAGAACTTATAAAGAAAATGCAAAATGAGAAACCTATAGAAAATCCTTGTCCAAGGATGAAATATTTGGGGTATGACTATAAATATGTCAAAGGTTTGGTTGATAAAACAGATTACTATACGAGAATAGAAGAAGATAAAATAACTTATCAAAATGGTAAATATAAAATTGCTTTTAATCTCGCAAGCAAAGGTATGGTTGTTACAGATTTATCAGGTAGTTTTAAACATTATGGAAAACCTACAATTTTTCTTAATAAAAACGTTATGGAATGTATCTGTGAAATATATAATAAACTTGGTTGGAACGACTAGACTTTTTAAATAATTTATGATATAATCTATTCGAATGTTGTTATAAACATTCATCCTAACATATACGGGAAACCTTTTTCACGGGTTTCCTTCTTTCTAAATTGCTAGGTGGTGAAATGGTAACACACAACGCTTTGAACGTTGCATTTAGAGGTTCGAGTCCTTTCCTGGCAACCAAATGCCGAAATAGTGTATTGGTAGCACAGCCATATGGCTCTGGGTTCAAATCCTAGTTTCGGCACCACACTATCTTAAAGCGATTGGAAACCCATCTTACAATGGGTTTTCCATTTACATTTTTTAGACAATATGATATAATTATATTTACCAACCGAGATAGTTTGATAATCTGTCTGGTAGTTGGTGAGGTTATTGCGACTTCCTTTCGTGAAAAGCAAGGGTGTTAGAATTTCTACCACAAAGAAAGTTAATATCCGGTTAGGTGGGGATTTATCACCCCACTTTTTTTCATTGTTTACTAACCGCTAAATTGGTTGTTTTTGATTTATATTTATTTTATAATAAATAACCGAAAGGTTGTGATTATTTTGAAACCATATTTAGATATTATGGAACACTTTGGTTATAGAGCCCAAATGAAGAAATTAAATGAGGAATGCTATGAGTTTTTAGAGGCTGTTGATAATTATGAGGATTTGCTTATTAGAAAAAATGATTTTAATGATGGCGATTTAAAACTCGCTAGAGAATTTGTTGTTGAAGAAATGGGAGATATGCTTATATTGCTTACGCAATTTCTTGTTGCATATGATATAAAACAAGAAGAACTTGATACTATAATGGATAATAAAATCGAAAGAACATTGGAAAGAATACACGAAGGTTATTATGACGATGAAGAAGATGAATAATTTTGTTATCATTATAGTTAAATCATATTGACAAATTTAAGCAAGTATTGTACACTTTAATTGTGTGCTTCTTGACGAAGTTACAATAGAACATTATGAAAGACGGGGAATGAAACACCCCCGTAACGATATAATCTCGTTCCTAGTAATTTAAGGGATACCTTAAATGGTTTGGGTGGTTTTGATGGGAAACCTAAAAGCAGGAGAGGATAAAGTGTCCTCGAAAGAGATTATAGTGGTCTGGTATGAGAGTTTATAAAACACAGAACTAGTCGATTTCGCAATATCGAAAAGGTTAGGATAATTATATTATTTTATAAGGTTATAAATCTTCCTTTTAATTTTATATACTGTCTATTGTCCTAACCGGAGTAGTACCCAAGAAAGCAATGCGGTGGTACGCAGAGACGAGTATTGGGAATACCAAAATAAGAAATTTGTGTCGTTGAACCTACGAAAGTAGGGTATAAGACTAGTCACTGTCCGAGTAGCACAAAGCGACATTTGGCATAACAGTGCAAAAAGCGTTTGTCTGGGAACAAAAGGGCTTTAATATGAAAATATTCCTAAAGTGTGTGAAAGGTGGGGGTATCAATCCCCTTTGGTCTTGTCTAGGTATAAGAGGAAATTGGTTCGCTACCAATCAGGACTTATACTTGCCAATGGTTGAATAATAAATGTTCATGGTAGATTAGTATGAGAAATACCTATTGTGATTTCGTCAAGAAGCACGCATTTCATACTCCAATATGGTTGGCGGAAGTTCTATCACCCCCTTTACTATGTGATAAATGTTTTTTCATTATTCTAATCAAAAATGCTTTTACACATCTTAGAACTTCCGACTAACGGACTTGTAGCCAAACGGTAAGGCAAGGAACCGCAACTTCCTGATTGTGGGTTCAATTCCCTCCGAGTCCTCCAAGAATATTTTTACTGAATCTGGTATCAATGTTTGGGTTGACATTATTATCTCCGTATGTTATTATTATGATGTGGATAGAGTAATCCACAGTCGTTAATTTTTCAATCCAATGCAAATGCCACACATTTGGGAACACTTTCGGGTTCCCTATTTTTTATTGCAAAAAATTGAAAAATATGATATAGTGTTGTTGTATAGATATAATATCAGGAATAAAAGGGTAGATTACTATGATTGAAGATAAGATGTATTTTGTTGGTTTTAGTGATTTTTATGCAAGGCGATATATTATACGGAACAACTATCGTGTTTTATCAAGTTATAATCGTAAGATGTACAAATATTATATATACTCTCGCAGATATATGAAAGAAAGGTTGTGCGATATGGTTTGGGAATTTTTGAATGTTACTGATATTGATTATGAAAAACAATTATTAATTGGACTAGAAAAAGAGAATAATAAATATATAGTATGACAGAAGATATAGCGAAAAGAATATCAGAATGTGAACAATTATATCTACAAGTTGAAAACAAAACAACCCTTGCCTTTTTAGATTTGCTAAACATTATGAGAGTTGATTATGAGGTTGCAGAAGAAACAGATAAATGTATTGCCGCGTGTGATGAAATAATTAATTTAATTATTTCGTATGATTATGAAAGAGAAGATATAAACAATATTCTTTTATCAGCATACGATACGAAAGCACGACTTGGTGACTTTAGAGCGTATTGTATTGCGTTAGAATGGAATAGACCAAAAGACAGACAGTATTTCCTACCCAGACGAAGGATATTGGAAAAGCACGGGCTTATTCAAGCAATGCAAGACGTAGCAGATGATAAGTTAGATTTTTTGTTTGTGTCTATGGCTCCACGTACAGGTAAATCGACACTTGGCTTGTTTTTCTTAACGTTTATGGCTGGTCTTTATCCTGATAGGTCGATACTTGGTACTGGTCATAGTACAGCACTGGTACAATCTTTTTATGTTGAAATGTTAAATATCATGGACGGTGAAGAATATAGGTATCATGAAATTTTTCCAAATACAAATATTGTCAATAAAAGTGCAGAGTATTTATATTTAGATTTGAATAAACAAAAAAGGTTTCACACTGTTTCCTTTAAAAGTATAGACGGGGGCTCTACTGGTATTGTTGAAGCGAGCAATGTTTTATATTGCGATGATTTAATAAAAGATATAGAGCAAGCGAGTAACCCAGATAGATTGCAAAAATTGTTTGAAACGTATACAAGTACAATTCAAGATAGAACAGTGCAAAGGTTATGTAAAGATGGTGTCTACAGAAGATGTCCAGAAATACATATAGCAACCAGATGGTCAACCAGAGATGTTATTGGTAGACTTATTGATACATATGGTGCTCAATATGGTGATAGAATAAGAATAATAAACATACCTTGCTATGACGAAAACGGTGAAAGTAATTTTATGTATGACTATGGTAAGGGTTTCGATAAAGAATATTATCATCAATTACAAATGACAGAAGACCCTGTTACATTTAGCGCTAAATATTTGGGAGAACCGATCGAAAGGGATGGACTTGTTTTTCTAAAAGAGACGCTATCTTATTATAATGAATTACCTGATAGCACACCTGATAGAATAGTTGCATATGCCGACGTGTCTCATGGTGGTGAAGACTATTTCTCATTACCCATTGCGTATGTTTATGGAAATGAGGTTTATATAGAAGATGTATTGTTTCTAAATAAGTTTGGCGGAGATGATTATATTAGACCTCTTGTGTGTAATATAATTACAAAACATTTAGTACAAAGATTTGGTATTGAAAAAAACAACGGTGGAGATTTCTTCGCAACGCTAATATCAAATGACTTACGAAAACAAGGGTATAGGTGCAACATTACTACACACAATGCTCCTACTAATAAATCTAAAAGAGATAGAATACTTGCTTGCCAAAATGAAATAAAAGGTATAGCAACAGAAGACAATTCTTACAGATTATATTTTAAAAGTGAAGATGCTAGAAAAGGAAACGAAATGTACTGCAAAGCCATGAACCAGTTATTTAATTGGAATCAAAACGATAACAAGCAACGAACACAACACGACGATATGCCAGACTCCTTAGCAGGATTAATAATGAACGTGCTTGGTGGTTTTAAAGGTAGAGCGAAAAGTGTAAATGCTTCTAATTATTTATAAAATTGACAAAATTTGTTAGGTGTGATATAATGAAAAATGAAGAAAACTATAAATACGAGTTGTGTCCAAAGTGTGGTAAAAAACTGTTTCGTGTTTTGGACACAAGTTACTATGCAAACATCTATGTATGGTGCAAAAATTGTAAAAAAGAAATTAAAGTTGATAAAAGAGCCAGAGAGCCAAAATCGTAATGATTTTAGGCTCTTTGTTTTTTATAAAGGATGGGTGAGATAATGGATAATAATAACAACACAAACATAACTACTGACAGCAATAGAATTGTATCTTTATTCCAAAATAAAATAAATTACGGTAGAAAAAGGATTATTTTAGATTATGATGAGGTTACACCTGACAACGTTATAGAAGTGTTACAAAAAGCATTAAATATTCACGCATCCAATAGACGTGATTGCGAATATTTAATTCGTTATTTTCTAGGAGACCAAGACATATTATATAGAACACCTCCAACAACATCTGAAATTAACAATCAAACTGTTCTTAACTATGCTTTTCCAATAACAAGAGAGATAGTTGGTTATACGTTGGGTAATCCTATTGAAATGATTTCGAAAGATGGAAACAAGAGAGAGGCTGTTAGAACATTTAACAATGCGTATGATTATGAAAGTTTGAACACAACAGATGTATGCGTTGCATTATATGCTTCTGTTTGCGGTGTGGGTTATTACATAACTTTACCAAGTTCAGAGATAACAAAAGATAATACACCAGAAATACCACTTGTAATCGATTATCTTGACCCAAGGGACACTTTTGTTGTTCAGAGTAATAGTATAGGAACACCGCAAATAATGTCTTGTAATATAATAAAAAGACGAGATGGTAAAAGGGTTTACACTTGCTATACAGATAAATATAAAATGATTATTGAGAATATGCAAACCGTTACAACCGAAGATAACCCAATTGGTAAAGACCCAATTACAATGTTAGAAAATTCGTTATTCTTAACAGGCGATTGGGAACAAGCAATTAGTGTTATGAACGCTGCTAATTTGGTTGCCAGCGATAGTCTAAACGATATAGAAGGCACAATTAGAGCATTACTTGTTATCACAGGAACAGAGTTTGAAGATGGTGATGAAGAAAGTTTGAAAAAGATAAAATCAAACAGATTATTAACATTAAATGCTCCTGGTGGAACAAATGTTGATGCTAAATTCATAGCACCGCAATTAGATAGCAATAGTGTTCAACATATAAGAGAATATTTGAACGACGCAATGAATGTTATAACAGGTATTCCTGATAGAGAAAATAACGGTACCGGCGGTGATACTGGAACAGCGGTTCTTAATAGAAACGGTTGGACAGACATAGAAATCGTTGCTAGACTTAAAGAAATGTTTATTAAAAAAGCAAAAAAGAAACAAATAGAAATAGGTTTAAAAATATTAAAAACTCTTGGTCTTATCGATAACGATTTGAACGCATTGGATATTGATGTTAGTATACCAAGACATAGTCATGATAATGTCTCTACAAGAGCAACAACATTCGCAACATTGGTTGCAACACAAGAACTTGCTACAGTAGACGCATTAGAGTTATCAGGACTTACAAATCGTGTTAACGAAATGGTTGAACGTGGTCAGCAAGCAAAAGAAGACAGACAAAAACTAGCAATCCAATTTGCCAAAGCGTCAGCAGATGCTAGTGGCGAAGGAATGAATAGACCATCAACAGGAGCCAATAGAACTGCAGAAATTGAGAAACTAGCATCAAAAGAAAATAAAATGGGTTCCACACAAAACAGATAGGTAATTAGTTCCCTCCGAAATCTTCGGATTGTCGGTGAAAGATTATATATCTTTGGATAAATAACGAAAGGACTTAATTATATAAATTCGTCCGAGTTGCAGGACGCTTAAAGAATTGCAACTTGTATTCGTCAGAGAAGACGCTTAATCACTACAAAGGAGGAAATATGTTTGAAAATTTAAAGGGGATGCTTGGCGAGGCATACCACGACGACATTACTGCAGAAGAAGTAAACGCTTTCTTTAGTGGTAAAAATTTCGCTGACTTGTCTACAGGTCAATATGTAGATAAAAATAAATACGATAGAGATATTCAAGCATTGAATACAACTATCACAGAAAAACAAAACGCATTAAATGCAAAATTAACCGATGACGAAAAAGCATTACAGGCTAGAGAAGCAGATAGGAAGAAAATTGAGGAGTTAACACAAATGCTTCATCAAAATACTGTAAACAGTAATAAGACTATGGCTGGTGGATTGCTTGCTCAAGCAAAAACTATTTTGGGTCTTAAAGATGATGATGCTGATTATGGTTCATTTGTTAATAATATTGTTTCAGATGACGCCAATAAAACAAGTGCAATTGCCAAGTATGTAGCAAAGTTAACTAAGGACGCCTACGAAAAAGGTAAACAAGATGCCACTAAAGATAAAATGGGGCAATTTGGTAATCAAAACAAAGGCGAAGGCGAAGATGGTTCTAATGAACTAAGTAATCTTGGCAAAACATTAGCACAACAAAGTATAAGTGCGATTAATAAAGAAACAGTAGATTATTTTAAAAGATAAAAGAAAAGGAGAGATTACACATGGCAAATATGGTAAAAAGTTTTGATTATAGCAAGAATCAAAAACAAATACTAATTGGTCAAGACAGTTATTACATTGGATTGCCAATTGTATTAAGTGGAAGCGCAAACGCTACAATCTATGCTGGTCAACCATTAACTGGTGATATTACAGATAGAGACACTGCTTTCACTGCATCAACAAGTTCTGCTAAAGGTGTTCTTTTACACGACGTTAAATTAGACGCTGATGGTAAAGGAAACGGAACATTAGTTTTAGCAGGTTGTGTTGATTTATTAAAATTAGAAGACGACGTTGTAACTGCTATCAGTTCTGCTGCTAGTGACTTACCTAGAATAATCTTCGTGAAAGGAAGTGCTATTTAATGAGTATTTTCGATTTAGTATCTGCAAAGAACATAGCAGAATTTTGGTTAGAAAAAAATCTTAACCAACAACCATTATTAGGTGAAACATTATTCCCTGCACAAAAGGAAATAGGTGTAAAACTTGAATGGATAAAAGGTGCTCATAATCAACCAGTAGGTTTAAGATTATCAGCATACGATAGTAAATCTATTCGTAGAGATAGAAAAGGTTTCGAGAAATATGAAACTGAAATGCCTTTCTTCAAAGAAAGTATGTATATTGATGAGGAGTTAAGAAAAAATCTTAACACTATGCTTCAAACAAACAACGAGCAATTAATCAATTCTATTTTAACTAAGATATTCAACGATGAAATAGAATTAATAAATGCTAGTCGTATAACACTAGAAAGAATGAGAATGGAAGCATTGACAACTGGTGCTATCACATTAGCAAGCAATGGTCAAGCATATTCTTATGATTACGGTGTTGCTGATGACCAAAAGAAGACTTCTGCAACAGCATGGTCTAACCCAGATGCAGATATTCTTGGTGAAATAATTTCTTATGTTGAAGAAATGAAAGCAAAAGGAATTGAAATCACAAGAGCAATTTGTAATGCAAGTGTTGCTAAATATTTTAGAACAAACACTGCTATCAAAAATGCTGTTTATGTATTCGCTAATGGAACAGTTAACGTAACAACTGCAAGAGCATTAGATTATATCTATAACGAAACTGGTGTTTCATTCTATGTATATGATAATGTTTATGTTGGTGAAGACGGAAACGCTGTTAAATATGTAGCAGACGATACTGTTGTATTCTTACCTGAAGGAACACTTGGAGAAACTCACTTTGGTGTTACACCAGAAGAAAGCGACTTAATGAACTCTTTGGCTGCAGAAGTAGCAATTGTTGATAACGCTATCGCTGTAACAACACACAAAGAGCATGACCCAGTAACAGTTGAAACAAAAGTATCTATGGTTGCTTTACCATCATTCGAAAGAGCAAACGAAATCCTTATTGTTGACACTAATCCAATATCTGGATAATGATAAGAATATATAAAGGCAATGATGTTAAATATGTAACTAATGGGGTGTATATTAATTTATACAAACCCCTTGGTTACAAACCAGTTGTCGAAGAAAAACCAAATAATAAAATAACAACACCTGTTGCTAAAAAACCTGTTAGCAAAGAAAATAAAGAAAGTGTTAGTGTTAAAAAAACAAAGAAGGGGGAATAATATGATTTATTCTATAGATGGCAAGTATTACGTAAACATATCGCCTTCAATTTATGTTGAGGTAAACCCAACATTAAATGGCGACAACATTGCATTAATGCCAACAAGAAATAAAATTGAAGTAAACAGCAATACAAATATTATTCCTATGAGTTTAGAAGATATAAAAAATTCATTACATGATAAAAAAGTTGAAAAGAAAAACGATACTATAAATGTAGAAACTATAAAAACGACTACCAATAAAAATAAATTTGGCAGAAGAAATAATAGATAATTAAAAGGTTGGTGATAATATGACAAGCACATCTGATTTGGTCGAAAAATTAAGTACCGTATTGAGTGCTAGAGATTTCGGAGAATTTGATGAGGAATATTTACAGTATGAAGTAGAACAAGCAATAAACGCTATTAATAGATGCAGACGCTTTACACCAACTGACGATAAGTTATATGATGATAAATATGAATACTTGATTATACCGTTTTGTATTTCTGCGATTGCTAAAATCGGAGCAGAAGGTCAATTAAGTCATTCTGAAAATGGTGTGTCAAGGGCATACGGTTCATCAATGGATTATCCTAAAGATTTAGTGCAGCAGATTGTACCATTAATAAAATGAGGTGACGTGATATGAGATGCTTAAAAAGAAATAAAAGAACAGTTTATTTATGTGTTGAATATCAGGATGGCGACATCAGTAAGTTTAGAGAACCGATTTCGGTTAATATAAATTATAGAGTTACGAATAGCGATGGTGAATTGATTGCATTAGGTAGAGATTTTCCAAAGTATATTAGAATGAAAACGGATTTAATAAACAAAGATTTATTTCATCCGAAAGATAGAGTGTATATTAATGTGACGCCTGGAGAAACATTTGACCCATTGTGTAAAGACGCTGATTATGAAGTTGACAGCGACCCAATTGTATCACTTAATGTTGTTGAAATAACGTTGAGTAGATTGAGTGGTAAAGAATAATGCGTAGTCCGACGACGATTGATTTGGGTTCTGTGCCACTTCAAAGGGCAGACTTCTTGGTTAAAGATTTAATGCAAGAGTTAGAATATGTTAGAGATTCAATAACCGAAACGGCTTGTGAAAACATTGTAACAAAGATTGTTGACACCGCCGGTGCTTATGCTGACATGTTAAATAGTGTTGCCCCAAGAAGCGGAACATCCGGTGCATCCATAGAACGAGTTGCTATCGGTAATGTTGGTGAAATTTCTCTTAGTGGAGCAGACGCTGTATACGATGAATTTGGTACAGGTTCAGAGGGTGCTAGAAACCCCCATCCATTAAAAGAAAACTTTCCATTAAACCCATATAATAGCGGACCACATATATTTTATAACCAGTTCGCAAACAAATATCAATGGATTTATCCACCAATGGCTGGTAGACCTTACTTTACGACAACAGGTTTAACAGAAGGTATACCGTCTGGAAAACAAATGTATAACACATTACAATATGTTAGGCGAATAAAAGACGAAATAGTCGCCGAAGAAATTAATAATGCACTCAAGACATTGAAATAAAAACGGAGGTGATTTAATGGAAACATTGGTTCCACAATTAAAGGATGATTTGTCAGATTTGTTTAGCAATAGCGAGGAATTTCCAAACATGCTAGTCAAAGAAAAATACGAATTGTATCCGAAAATCACATATCCGGGAATAACAATCGAAGAAATACAAAACGAAGATAATCAAAGATTTTTTGATGAAACAGAAAGAGTAAGCAATTTGGGGTATCAATTCGCCATATATGCTGAACAATCTTTGGATAAGACAGCAGTACAAAATGTTAGATTAATAGCAAAAACAGTTGACGAATACTTGAAAGGTGCCAGATATAGATGCTTAAGAAGATTGGGGTCTTTGGCAATGACACCGCACCCAAACGATAAGAATGTAATCATTGGTTATCTAAGATACGAATGTTCGTTAGAATTAGATACGAATACGATATATAGGAGGTATTAAATATGGCAATAAATTTATCTACAATCGGTGTTCAATTACACTATGCAGTTGAAACAACTGCTGGAACTAGACCTACTAGTGGTTATACTAGAATATATGGAATAAAATCTACACCAAGTTTAAACCCTGCACCAGATACAATAGAAACTACAACTTTAGACGAACTTGAATATAAAACATATGTTGATGGTTTAAAGGATTTAGGTGGAGCGTTAGAGTTCACATTTAATTTAACAGAAGAATTAATTGGTAAATGGGACGATTTAATGACAGCATATGAAACTGCTAAAGCAAACAATTTATCAACTTGGTTTGCTATTGTTGTTCCAGGACTAAGCGAAGCATTCTATTTTCCAGGAAACCCTAGTGCAATGGGATTACCAGAAACTAGTGTAAACACAGTATTAGAAATAACAAACTATATCACACCAACTGGTGCACCAGTTAAAGCAGCAAAACCAGAATCAACTATAAGTGGTTAATAGAAAGGAAAGAGATATATGAATACTAAAATCAATTTAACATATAAGGATGTTCCTTATACATTAGAATACGATAGAATGAGTGTTAAAACATTGGAGGCAAATGGTTTTTCAGTAGAAGAATTTATTAAGAAACCAATGAGCAACATTGAGTTAGCGTTTGCTGGAGCATTTATAAAGAATCATAGAAAAACAAAACAAAATGTTATTGATGAGATTTATGCAAAATGCCCAAACAAAAATGATTTGGTAACAGCACTTGTTCAAATGATACAAGAAACATACGATGCGTTATTCGAAGAACCTGACGGTGACGAGGGAAACGCACAATGGGAAGTAGTGGACTTATCTCCGAAGAAAGTCCAAAAGTAGAGTCTGCTTCTTTTACAAAAACTTTTGAGAAATTATGTCCAATATATATGTCTTACGGTATGTCATATCATGATTATTGGTTTGGACCAGCATATATGACAGGCTTTTATAGGGATGCTCATAAGTTACGACTTAGACAACAAGATGAAAATAATTGGATGACAGGCATGTATGTGTACGAGGCTATAATAGATTGCTCTCCTATACTACATGCCTTTTCTAAAAAGGGAACAAAACCTCTACCGTATACAGACAAACCATATTTGATGGACAAACTTAGAGATAAGACAGAAGCCGAAAAAGAACAAGAACGAGAAAATGAAAGACTAAAAGCAATTGTCCATTTTAATACATGGTTTAACGCAACAAAAAAACATTTTGAAAATAAATAAAAAGAATGAGAGGTGAATTTAATGAATGGTTCATCACTAACATTAGATAAAGTTTCAATACAAATAGAAGCAAATGCCAAAACCGCTGGTAATAATATTAATGAGTTATCTAACACATTAAACACCTTAAGAGAATCAGTAAAAGGTGGTTTTAATAATATCGCAAAACTTGCACAAAGTTTGGAACAATTAAAGACCGCTAGTAATGGATTACAACAAGTAAGCGATAATTTAAGTAAAATAACCGATGTAACAGAAAGTATGAAATCGTTAAATGACATTTCACCTAAAGGATTTAACAAAACAATTTCTAGTTTAGAAAAATTACCTAAAGTCTTTGATAGTATAAACCCACAAGTTATAGCAAACGTTGCTCGTGTTAGTAACGAATTGTCTGTTGCGTTGACACCGCTTGCTGATAAATTAGAACAAATTGCATCTGGCTTCAGCGCTGTTAGTAATTTAGCAAACACATACGGTGTTTCTGTAACAAAGGTTGTTAAATATCATAGACAAGGAATAAACTATGTAAAAATGTTTAATAATAGTTTAAACAATCTAAGCAATGGTATTAAAAAAGCCACCAAAAGTTTTCAAGACTTTGGCAAACATTCTACGGTTGTGTTCAAATCGTTTCTTAGCAAAGTAAGACAAATTGGTTTATCATTGCTTGGTACTCGTACCATTTTTACAGCAACACGTAAAGCAGTTAGTGAATACATGGCGTTGGACGAACAACTAACATGGGAAATAACAAACGTTTGGAGAGCATTGGGAGCACAGTTAGCACCAGCAATAGAATATGTAATATATTTATTCAAACAATTTGTTAGGGTTGTTTATTCAATTATCTTAGCATTAACAGGAATAGATTTAATATCTAGAGCAAATGAAAAAGCGATGAAAGGCTGGGGTAAAGCGGCGAAGGATACATTGGGTAATTTGCAAAAATTTGACGATTTAAACGTTGTTGAGTTCCCTAGTTCTGGAAGTGGAGCAGGAGACGACAGCTGGATTGATTTAGACACAATTGATTTAACACCAATTCAAAAAATAATAGATTGGGTTATAAAATTAAAAGAAACAATCAAAGAGGCATGGGACACTGGTCAATGGTATGGTGTTGGAAAAGTTTTAGGCGAAGGTTTAAACGCCGCACTTGGGGCAATAAACACAGATGTTATTTTGGCAAAATTTAAGAACATTGCTAAGAAATTTGGAGATTTCTTACAAGGTGTAATAGACGAAGTAAATTGGGAATTATTCGGTACAAAGTTAACCGATGTATTAAGTCTTATACCCAATATGCTTACAACACTTTTAAATGAAATATCTTGGGAAGATGTTGGAAACGCTTTAAACAGATTCTTAAAAACGTTTAGTCCTGCTGATGTATTGGATAGCATGCTTGGTGCAATAAACACAGCATTTAAAAGTCTAGACAAGGTGGTTATGCAATTAGACTTTGGCGTGATAGGTGAAAAAATAAGCGATGTCATACTAACAATCGTGGGTAGGTTTAATGAATTTATAAACATACCTGATTGGAAATTACTCGGTGAAAAGATACGAGAAGGCATAGAGAGTATAGATTGGTCTGCTGTTTGGGATAGTATTGAAAAACTTGGTGAAGATTCGTTTGAGAATTTGAAATCTTTCTTTGAAGGTTTGACCGGTTTAGATAGCACAGAAATAGGAGCGTTAGCAGACGCCCTTGTTCAAATAGGAGAAGCCTTTGTAGCATATAAACTTATAGACAAATTAACAGACTTTACAAATGTATTTGCAGAAGGAGCATCAGCAATAAGTCCATGGGCTGTGTTAATAAGTGGTATTGCAACCATTATATTAGAAGTTAAAAAGGCATTTGATGCCATTGATAAAGGAGACTATAAGAAAGCAGAAGACATCGCGAATGGATTAAAATTACTTAGTCTTGCGATATTATCTTTAGGTCTTGTTATTGGTGTTGTTGCTCTATTAAAAGAAAAACTAGGCGGAGTTGGTGATTCTTTAGGAGACGCTGGAAAAGTAACAAAAGACGCATCAAAAGGGTTTTCAGATCTATTTGGTAATCTAGGAAAGGCTGCCGAAATAATTGCAATTCTTGGAGGACTAGCATTAGTAATTACATCTATAACGGAATTAATCAAAACATTTAGTGATAGTGGTATGTCTTTGGGTGACAGTGCTATATTGTTGGCAGAAGTTCTTGGTGCGGTTGCGGTAGGATTTACAGCAATTGCGTTAGCGAGCAAATTAATAGATAGTTCAAATCTATTATCATTAACAGTAATCTTTGTTGGTTTAACAGCAGTTTTGTTATCAACAAACGAAGTGCTAAAAACATTAACAAATTCGGGTATGAAGGCTAAAGACTTAATGGCAACAATTGGTGTGTTGACAGGTTCTTTATTAGCATTGGTAATTGCATTTACGGCGGCAGCAGTTATATTGGGAAGTAACCCATTAGCCTTAATTGCAATTTTGGCTTTGGCTGCGTCTATATCTGCTGTGTTATTAGTAGTTGCCAAAACACTACCGACCATTTTAGATGCTGTTGGGAAATTCATAAACGATATCGCACCTTCGCTTATAAAAATAATAACAACAATCTTTGATGGCATTAGTAAAGTTGTTTATATAATGAACGTTACTCTGCCACCAGTAATAAATGCTATTGGCAACTTATTTGATAAAGTGTTCAAAGGCATTGATAAAATAATAAACACTGTTGGAAAGACAATCGTTAATATAATGAATACTGCAAAAAGTTTAATCACAAATGTTTTGCAATCAATATTAAATTTTATAAATAACTTAGGTCCTGCTATCAATAAATTTGTTGATAACGCTATTAGAGCCGTTACAAAATTAATAAACTTTATAATAAGCGGCATAGAATTCACAATAAATACATTAATAATCAATTCAATAAATAGTTTATTAAGAGGTCTTAACAAGATACCTGGTGTCGATTTTGATACAATAGCAAATGTCAAAATACAAAGATTTGTGCCACAATTAGAAACAGGTACCAATGAAATACCATACGAAGGACTATATCATTTACATCCAGGTGAAGCAGTTGTTCCTAAGCAATATAATCCTGCGCTTGGCGGAGGAACCAATGAAGACACAAATAGACGATTAGATGCTTTAATAGACTTATTACAAGAACAAGAACACACAACAGTTGTTAATATTGGCAATAAAAACATATACAAAGAAACTAAAAAATATAATACGAGACAAGTAAATAAATATGGTACTATAGCAGTATCATAATGAGGAGGTAATTATGGCAACAAGTAATTTTAGAGGTTATTATATGAAGATAAACGGTTGTACATTTCAGAACCCTTCCATGAAAAGAGAGGCTTGGAAATTCGCACCAGAACTTGTAATCGTTACAGATGCTGGTACACTAGCGAGCGGTATGCTTAATATCAAAGTATTACCGCACACTAGAAAAAAAATATGGTGTGATTTTCCACCTATGACGCCGGAGCAGTTTAGAGTATATTGGGATGCTTTACACGGTGATTCTTCTGGGGTAGGAATGTATCTTACTGTTGAAGCGTGGGACGAATCTAGTAACTCATATATCACTGACACGTTTTATCATAACGATTTGCAGTATAAAAATGTTATATTGGGTGGTAGACGAATGGTTGTTATGGATGCTTTCCAATTGATAGGACACTAAGAGGTGATATAAATGGTTTACACAGAAATATTGGATTCAGACAAGGAATCGTTCCAAAACGGTAATGCTGTTATTCTCACTAAAATAATTGTATCTCCTGGCACGGAAAACGAAATCGTTTTAACCGAGCGTGATTGTGTGAAGACGTGGGATTATACCGATGAAAGGTATATTCCCGATACCCACACTTTCATAGGTGAGTTTATAGCAAGAGAACTTAGCGGCGAGTTACAAAACATAAGTGATGATTTTAATATAGAAAATAAGCAAATAGAATTACAAATGGGTGTAATGGCGTTCGGTCATAATGAGTATTTAATAGAAACTGATGAAAACGAAGATGTATTAGTCACAGAACAAACTAATGATAGTTTATTAAGAGACTTGGACGATATAAAAATAAAAAATTATGCTAATATCGATGTTCATTGGTACTCACTTGGAACATTTAACGTATTAGAACCAGAAGATGATGAAGTAGCGGATAATACAAAATTTGAAGCAATGGATTTGACATTGCAATTCAATGCTAAATTTGATGCGACATATACTAGTGAAACTTTTGAAACTTCTTTTGAAGATAGTTTTACTAGCGGTGATTATTTTACGGCTGGAGAGTTAGCAGCGTATGTTTGTGAACAAGTTGGTATCACATTAGCAACTACAACATTTACTCACAATGATTATGTGATAGATAGTAACCAATTCACTAGTGGTGATAGTTGTAGAGATGTTATGAAAGCCATTGCAAAATTAGCATTTGGTTGGTGCAGAATAGGTTGGGATGATAAATTATATATTGACGAAATATCATTAGATTTTGAAAATATAGATGAGTATAATGTTATAACAAACAACCATTATTATTCTTTGACAACTGAAAAAGAAAAATATGGTGACATAAATAGAATTGTTATTGGTATGAGCAGTGTTCAAGGTCAAGATGCTTCTGTTAGCGATGATACAGATATTGCTGAAAATGGTATTAAAGAATTAGATATCTTAGACAATCCGATAACATTTGATTTAGCACACAGACAAACAGCAATCGTAGGTGCTAATAGACTACTAGGTTTAAACTATATTCCATTTAAAATGGAAACGTTAGGACATCCTTGGTTAAAAGCAAAAGACCCTATAAAAATTAAAGATATGGAAAACAATTATAAATATTCTTATCCTTTTAGTTTAGCAATTCATTACACTGGTCATATAAAAACAACAGTAACCGCTGAAAATATGACAGAAGCGGAAGTAAGATTGCAATATGATAAATCGTTGTATGAAACACTTCGACAAATGTCTATCATTATCAATAGAGAAACGGGAGAAATTGTTACTTTAAATTCCAGAATACAGGCTACCGAAGATGGTTTAAGTTCTTTAGAAACAACTTTTAGAGAAACAGTAACCGATACATATAGCAAGCAGGAAATACAAAGAATTGTCAACGGTATCGGCGTCGATGGTGTAAAAGTAACATCAGTTCAGACAAATAGTGCCACTTTTGATGAAAACGGTATGACTTATGAAAGAGATGGCGCTAAAACAAAATCCACAATAAATGAAGTCGGTATAGATGTAAAAGACAGCAATAATAATTCTTTATTATTTGCTGGTTATGTAGATAATAACAATACAGATTACGCTGATTATGAAGGTCAAACAATAGTTGGAACAGATAATATTATAGTTAAAAAATATTTAAACATAGGCTCTCATAGTAGAATACAAGACTATGAAAGTGGCACAGGAATATTTTATATGTAAAGAGGTGATTAGATGGCAACAATAAATGGTAGTACAAATAGTAGTAATTATATAATATGGTTAGACGCATATGAAAGCAATTATAGTATTCCCAACAATACATCAACTGTTATTGTCAAATTATATGTAAAAAGAACCAGTGGTTCGTATCCTGAAAATGGCGGTGATTATAGCGGTTCGATAAAAATTACATATGGTAGTGGTAGAGACGATTATAAATCATTAAGTTTTAGTGGAACTTTACCATATCCTACACCTTTTTATGAAAACGAATCTAAACTATACGCCACTTTAACCTTTACCAATATACCACACAACAACGACGGTTCAAAAACAGTAACGGTATCGGCTAGTTATGGCGCTAATTTTATTCCAACATCTGGAAGTGCAAGTGGAAATTTAACTTTAACAACTATACCTCGAGCAAGTACAATAACGGCTACAAGCGGTTATATTGGTGAAACTAGCCAATTAACAGTAAATCGACAAAATAACGCCTTCACGCATACTATATATTACTCTTTCGGTAATTTATCTGGCTATATTTTAGCAGACGGTAGCACAACTTCGACTCTTACAAAAATAACGGCTACATCAATTGGTTTCCCCATACCAACGACTTGGTTTGCAGAAATCCCAAATACAGCGCAAGGCACTTGCACTTTAACAATTAAAACTTATAATGGTAGTACACAAATAGGGTCTACCCAAACAACGACCTTTATAGCACGAGTAGACAGTAGCACATCATCACCAATTGTTACTTCTAGCGTGGTAGACACAAATCAAAATATAATAGCGTTGACAGGCAACTCTAATTATCTCGTTAAACATTATTCTTCTGCTAGTGTTACTTGGAGTGCTACAGCGCAAAATGATTCAACTATTTCCAACGTTACAATAAATGGTATTAGTGCTTCCCCATCACCTATGGTTGTTTCTGTTGATGCTGGATATATTAATGTGACCGCAACCGATAGTCGTGGCTTTTCGACAACGGTTAATCCGGAATTTACATTTAAAGACTATGACGCACCGACGTTTACATTTTCTATTGAAAGGGTTGCACCGACATCGTCATATGCCTATTTAACATTTAATGGTGTCTGGTTTAATGACACATTCGGTGCCGTTCAGAATACACTAACATTATCTTGGAAATATAGAAAAACCGGAGATACCGCTTGGATAGATGGTGGAACATTTGTTGAAAACACAGATTATAAAGTAAATGGTAATACATTCTATAGTGGAACAAGTTCTTCGGCAGATAGAATACAAATCGGCGGTAACTTTGATTATAATTACGGTTGGGACATTATGGTACAAGCGGACGATGTGTTGGCTGGATATGCGCCATATGGTTCAATGACTAAAGGTATTCCAATTATAAATTGGGATGACGATTTTTTCAATGTAAATGGCGAAATAAGACAATTCAATAGTCCTATTTTTGAAAGTGATAGTAATATCGACGGCACATATATCAAGTATTATGATGGCACAATGATATGTTATAAAAGCGTAAGTGCTACTGTTGCAATGACAGCCAAATGGGGTAATTTATATGAAGGTTCTATGGATTTAGGCGATTGGGCAGCAGAATTTATAACCGTACCGCATATCCAGATTACAAACGGAAGTCCTACTGGTGCTTTTATTGAATCCTTATCACCAACCCAAACTACAACATATGCTGGTAAGGTGTATTTATCAAGACCTAATTCATACACAAGTACTGTTACTGTTTATGTGATGGGAATTGGAAGATGGAAATAATCAATTATGAGTGGTTTTGTCAAAATTAAAAAAATATGATATACTTAGAATAAGGAGAGTGAAGAAATGGCTCAAGTAAAAATAAGCGAATTAGATGCTGTCACAACATTGACAGATAACGATGTCCTACCAATAGTTAATGGCGATGATACTAAAAAGGTAACATTATTACAACTTAAAAATGAAATTTCAGGTGGCAGTACAGATATACCTATGTATTTTATTGATGAAAGTAATTGGGATACACCAGAAAATCTTGTGTTGTTTAAATCTTTATACCAAAAATGGCAAGATGGAGAACCGTTTTATTTACAATGGGGAGAAAAAGTTTTTTCAGGAATATATAATCAACTAGGCGACATAAGATTTACTTTTACTAATAATAACGTAGTAAATGGGGTACGACTAAACGGTGCTTGGTATGATAGAGTACAAGATGGTTATATCACCTTAGATTTAACCAACGATACATTGAACGGCTATTTGGGTGAACATATTTTGCTTAGATATATAAACGGTAATTCTTACCCACTAAGTTCAGATAATACTACGGCTTACGCTGTATCTAGCGATTATGTTCCAGCACATAAGAAGTATGTAGATGACAGCATATCTTCTGCCGTAGGTAGTATAAACACAGTGCTAGCAACACTAACAACAGTTGGAGGTGGTGAATAATGCCTACTACAAGTGATTATTTAACACAACTACAACAAGATAGAGAAGATTTAATTGATAACCTAGAAACACAAGGAATAGATGATTTAACAGGCGATGAAACTTTTACAGAATTGGTACCTAGAGTTTTAGATATAGAAACAGGTGGTGGTGTTCCTAGATTACCTAGTGCATATCAAGAAGTAGAATACATACAAAGTACGGGAACACAATATATAGATACTGGGGTCAATGCTTCTTCTGATTTAACAATAAGTGTCGAAATAATATCCCCCGATTTAACAAGACAAAACGGTATCATATACAGTGGGGGCGTGGGTTGGCAAAACCAGTATATCCAAGGTGAATGTGATAGCGAGCCAGTGTTTCATTATGGTAATAATTATTATAGTAACATTCGGTTTGCAAGTGGCGGAAGTGTTATAAATTTTACACAAGACAGAAATAAAATATATATTGGTGATAGTACAACCCCAACTTATACATTCCCAGAAAGCACTTTTCAAACAACTTGGCACATATATTTGTTTTGTTACAACCGCTCTGGCTCTAAAGGTGAATACGGTTCGCACAAATTGTCTAAATTTACTATAAGTGAAAATGATGTTTTGGTTAGGAACTTTGTGCCGTGCTATAGAAAAAGCGATAGTGTTATAGGGTTATACGATTTAGTAAATAATACTTTTTATACCAATAGTGGTTCTGGTTCTTTTTTAAAAGGTAATGACAAAGATACATCAGCAAAAATGCAAGACAAGTCTGTAACTATCATAGAAAACACCACAACATTAATAGAACCTGACGAAGGTTATGATTATCTTAATAGTGTTGAAGTTACAACTAATGTTCCCGCAGGTGGAGGAGCAACTAACGCTGTTGCAAGCGATGTCAATTTTTATGATTATGATGGTACATTAGTAAACTCATATAGTAAAGAAGATTTTGCACAACTATCGGCAATGCCAACGCCACCTACACATAACGGACTTACAAATACTGGTTGGACATATACATTGTCAGAAGCAAAAGAGTATGTTGAAGAATGTGGAATGCTTGATGTTGGTGCTACTTATGTAACCGATGATGGTTCAACCAGAATACACATAAAATTACCAGAAGGAAGATTAGAACCGTATGTTAGTTTTGGTATAAATGGAACAGCAACAGTAGATTGGGGAGACGGAAGCGAACCAAGTGTTGTAACTGGCACGTCGACAGGTATTTTATATGGTGCAGGTCATACATACGAAAGTGTTGGAGAATATACGATTACAATATCGAGCGAAAGCACATTATATTTTAGTGGTGTTACTTATGGCTGTACGCTTGTTTGGAAGAATTACACAGCGCAGACAGATTATTATGAAGAAAACAGAATATATCAATCCTCAATAATTGGTATAGAGGTGGGACCAAATGTTAAACTTAAAACTTATGCTTTTGGTCAAGCGTTTGCTTTAAAAACAATGATGTTGTCAGACGGTGTAACAACTGACGGGAATGTGGCTACACCATTTCATGAATGCTTTTCTTTAGTCCATTTAACAATTCCAAACGGCTTTTCAACTAATAATCAACTTTTTAATAACAACTATAACTTAAAAACAATCTGTTTTGGTAAAAATAGTGTTGTAAAAATGAATACTTTTGCAAATTGTCGTGCTCTTTCTAGTCTAACAATTCCACCTAGTACTACTTCTATCAGTGCTACAAGTATTTTGAGTGATGCGAATTCGTTGCAAAGAATATCTATACCATCAACAGTTGCTGGTATTATGCCTTCTCTTGGTGGAACTTCAAGACCGGCTTTATCTCGTGTTTATATAGGTTCTGGTATAACATCTGTATCTTCTTTCGCTAGTTTATATTCTTTAAAAGAAATAAAAATTAATCCTAATACACAAGTAACATATTTCCCTGCAAATTTCTGTAGTAATTGTTATTCTCTTGAGGAATTTACCATACCTGCTAGCATAACAACTTTAGCGAGCCAAATGTTTTATAATTGCCGTGGCTTGCAAAAAATTGTGATTAATTCTACAAATATAACCAGTATCCCAGAGGCATTTTGCAGGTCTTGTTATGCTATTAAAAGTATTAACATACCTAGTTCTGTAACATCTATTGGAAATTATGCTTTTAATGATTGTCCAAATATAAATGAATGGGTTATGCCGAGTGGTTTAACATCGGTAGGTCAATATGGTTTTGGTTATGAGTATGGTGTCGTTGTTCACGATTATTCAAGTTGTACTTCAGTTCCAACTTTAGGAGCAAATGCTTTTATGAGAATAGCGTCTGATTGTAAAATAGTTGTACCAGATGAGTTATATAGTGATTGGATAGTAGCAACTAACTGGGCTAATTATATAACCAAAATCGTTAAAGCAAGTGATTATTTCACAGAATAAGGAGGTTAATAGTGTGAAAAAAGCGTGGAGTGATGTTAAAAGTTTTGTAACAATAGTTATGACAATAGGGTTAATGGTATTACTATTGGTACCTCAAATTAACCCACCAACAGAGATTATTGCGTTGTATTGCACAAGTTACGGTGCTGTTATAACATATTTTTTTACAAGAAAGGATAGTGATAATAATGATTATAACAACGAAAAAACAAATTAGCCCCCATTTTCATTCAACAGAATTTAGATGTCAACATTGTGGGGGGATAAAAATAGATGATTCTCTAGTAAGTAAGATGGAACATATATTTAGTGCATTACACGCAAGCAAATGTATCGTATCTAGTGGATACAGATGTGCTACTTACGATAAACAAATAGGTGGTTTTTTAGGTAGACATTATGAAGGTTTGGCTGCAGATTGTTGCTACTATGATAAACAAGGAAAACCAATACCTAGTAAAATTGTAATATGTGTTGCATGGGATATTGGTGAATTAAAAGGAATTGCTAGAATAAATGAATACTACGTTCATTTAGATAATAGAAGCAATGGTACTTACTATGGTGATGAAACTAGAGGAAATAGTTCTTATTGGACAAACCCTTATACTTATTTTGGTGTAACTAGAGCAGAGGTAGAAAAGTATACTGGTGCTAACACTACCATAAAATATCAATCACACGGATTAGGTACTAAATGGTATCCAAATGTAACTGCTGGTTCTAGTGATTATGCTGGAGTATATGGTGTATCTATGGATGGCTTGTATGTTGATAGGCTTACATATAAAGTCAGGACAAATGGTAGATGGCTACCTGCCGTTGCTGGTCGTAGTGATTACGCAGGCATTATAGGTAAACCAATCACAGACGTTGCGATACAAGGAGCGACTTATAGAGTACACGTTAAAGGTGGAAATTGGCTAGGATGGGTAAACGGATATAACACAAACGATTATAAAAATGGATACGCGGGTAATGGAAAAATAATAGACGCTATTCAAATAAAATAAAGGAGGTTTGCACATGGAAATAATAGGAAATACTATTCGTATAAATCGCGGAAATCATTTACTTTTTGACTTTCAAATCGAATCTGGAGACGAAATATACGAATTTGTAGAAAATGATATCATAAGATTTTCAATTTATGAGGCAAAAGGATTAAACAAAGAACCTATATTACAAAAAGAATTTCCAACAACAATTGGTAGCGATACTGTAACTATCGACATACCGAAAGAAGAAATGAAGATAGGTGAAATGTTAAATAAACCAAAAACATATTGGTATGAAATAACGTTAAATGAAGAAACAGTATTAGGCTATGATGATGATGGTGCTAAACAATTGATATTAGACCCAGAGGGAAGTGATTTGGTTGATACAGACACAGAAGATAACGGGTAAAATTACACCAAAAGAAACATTAAAAGGTAAATTAGATAATAAAATTATTTATATTGAACCAACAGCCCAAACAAAATCGGTTAGATATACAGAAAATAAAATAGATACTATTCTACCGGACACAGAATACGATGTATTAGATAAAGTTAATATAGAAATTAATGTACCAACTGGTGTTTTTCCAAGTGGAACATTAAACATTACAGAAAACGGAGAATACGATGTAACTAATTATGAAAACGCTAGTGTTGAAACTAGTGGAATAATACCTGCTGGAACCATAACAATATCCGATAATGGGATAACAGATGTTACAGAATATGCTAACGCTAATGTGCAAATCGATTTCACCAAGGATAAACGAAAAGATGTTAATTTTTACGATTATGATGGAACGATAGTCCAAGCATATACAACCGAAGAATTTTTAACATTAGAGTCTATGCCAGATAACCCTAGTCATGATGGATTGATAGCACAAGGCTGGAACTGGAGTTTTGAAGATGCACGTGAATATGTTACAGAAAACGGTATATTGGAAATAGGACAAATGTATGTAACAGACGATGACAATACGCGAATATATATAAAATTAACAGAAAAAAGATTATCTCCTTATTTAGGTTTTGCAATTAATGGAACTGCGACTATTAATTGGGGAGATGGGACTACTGAAATAGTCACAGGCAGCGACACAAGCACGGCTATCTTCACACAACATACCTACCCAAAATCAGGCGAATATGTAATAATTATTAATAGCGAAAACGATATATACCTTCGTGGAACCGCACAACGAGGCTCCCAAGTATTATCGAAAAACTCATCACTGTTTACTGAAAACTCTGTCTATATTAATGCGATACAAAAGATTGAATTAGGTAGCAACGTTCATATTGAAAATTACGCATTCTATCATGCGAAAAATTTGCAAAGCATAACTATTCCTAAATCTTTAACATATTTTGGACGAACACAAAACGGTGGCTGTTTCAATACTTGTATTAATCTTAAACATGTTACAATACCAAATATGGTAACAGCGTTGTCCTATTCGTTATTTAGCAGTTCTACTGGTATAAAATCAATAAGTATACCAAAGAGCGTAACAAATATATCTGGTAATTGTATTACATATTGTTACTCACTATATAGTTTAACACTACCTCCAAATGTTACAACATTGAATGAGTCATCTCATATATCACGATGTGACACGTTAAAGCGTATTGTTTTGCCAAAAAATTTAACGCAAGTAACTGGTTACAACGCAATTGAAGGTTGTTATTGTGTTGGCGAATGGAAAATACCAAGTTCCCTAGCAACAATTGGGTATGCGTTTACAAACAACTTTGGTGCGGCTTGTTATGATTTTTCAAATCATTCTACTATACCAAGAATAACAAACGGAAATGCCTTTACAAATATACCATCTGATTGCAAAATAGTAGTGCCGGACGCCTTATATGAGGATTGGATAGTAGCAACCAATTGGTCAACATACGCTAATAATATAATAAAGGCTAGTGAATATTTCGGAGAATAGTTAATTTGCTATTCTTCTTTTTTTATGCTATAATGTAATTACAAAATAAAAAGGAGTGTGCTGTGTATGACTTTAGTGAAAGAAATTTTGGGTTTGATTATATCTTTATCTGCGGTATTTGGAATTTTCACAGGCATAATAAATAAAATGTTTAGTGCTAAATTAAAACCAATTGAAACTAGAATAGAAGAAGAACACCAAGAGGCTATGAAACATTCATTAGGGCAACTACGCTTTATTGTAGTTAGTTTTGCTAACGATTTGAGAAATGGTGAAGCAAAAAGTCGTTTTCAATATGATGCTATTTTTAGTTTCATTGATGAATATGACGAAATGATTGAACAATTAAATCTCAAAAATGGATTGTTTCAAGAAGAAGAATCTTTTATAAAAGAACAATATCATAAATTAGTTGATAACAAATAGTTGACAAGTTTGTACCTTTATGCTATTATAATTCCCATCCAAAGGAGGGGGATTTTTGTTTTGAAGAAATTTGAATATAATTATCATTATAAACCTGCTATATATGAGTACATCATGAAGGATATGATATTGGACGAAAATAAACAAGAAAAGAAAATTTTAGAATTGTTAGTTAAAGGATACACTTGCGAGCAGATTGCTGAAATAATAGGGTATAGCGAAAGAACAATACAAAGAAGGAGAAAAGACATCTATTATAAAACAAAAGACTTAATGGTATAAGTCTTGTTTTTTTTTATTAAAAACACGACAAAGTCACGACATTTTGTCGTATCTATTGTCGTTCCGATAATTATTTAACTGTCGTATAATACACATATCAAACACAAATTGTACCCTTTTTATAAACAAAAAGGATATATAATGTAAGTGAGGTCGTTGATATGAGGGCACAAGAATATTTAAAAATTAGAAAGTATATAAAGTCTATCTGTATGGATAACTTATTAGAACTTTGCGAGAAAGTAGGACTAAATGATTTTGAAACAAAATTAATGGTTTATACAAATCGTAATGAAACTAGAGTGCATACATCAATTGACCTCGGTGTTTGTGAAAGTACCGTAAGCAAAACAAAACACAAAATCTTTCAAAGAATTAGAGATTATCTTAAAAGAAATAACATACCGTATTAGTATGTTATTTTTCTTTTACAAGACCCTTTTCTATTAAATCGTCTGCCCTTTCTTTTGTAACTGTTATTACTTCGCCATATTTCACTTTTTTATGGAGTTCTATATCGAGATAACCATTTGGAATGTTACCAATAACCTCTGTGGGCTCATTTCGTTCGATTTCCCAACGGTTTTGTCCTTCTGCGAGTAATTTATCCCAAATATCTTTTGGTGCGTTATATTTAAAATTTAGCACCTTAGAATAGATGTCTCGTATTGGAACGTCTGTCATATCTAAATTTAATCTAAAACTATTGGTATCATTAAGCCCTATTTCTTTAAACACCGGAAGGTCTGTTACAATAACTGGGGTACCTAAAGTAAGCGCTTCCACTACAGAATAACAGAAGGCTTCACAATCAGAAAGTTGTACTAAATAATCTGCATTATTTATATAAGTTGTTATATCTAATCGTGGCTTCATATAAATAACATTGGGATTTTTAATAACATTTGTGTCATTTGTAAATATAGTCCAAATGTATGGTATATGTTCTTTATCCAATAAATCTGCTAATTTAATCATTCTTGGTCTACCTTTTTCGCTAGTAAGTCTTGTAGCACTAACCAATTTTAATAATCTTTTTGGTTCATCTATTGCAATAGGATTATAACATAATTCACAAGGTTTTCCAGTAACTTCTGTAAAATGTTCACAAGCGAGTTTGCTAACACCAATGTATTTAGTCATTTTCGGATGTATATGTTTTCCCAGATTTTGTACTTTATAATCAGCATGTATCACTTGTATATATTCTTTGGCATCAACATAATCAATAATTTCTGGTTTATAATTAAAGAATGCTTTTTCGCATTTAATTTTTTGTCCTGTAAACTTTATACACCTAACATACTGTCTTAATCTCGCTAGTTGGTTTTCATCGGCTGTCTTATAATAAACCACGATATCACGGTTGTTGTATTTTTTCACTAAGTAATAAAAGAAGGATTCTACACCGCCGACTATGTTTAGATTAGAAAAATAAAATATGTTTTTCATTGTATATATCTTCCATCTTTAATGTTATTTAAAACAATTCCAAGTCGCCATTTGCGATGTTCTTCACAGCATTCATTTTTACATTCCAAGTCCATTAAATCCGCTGCGTATCTATACATACTTGATTGCCATTTACCTCTTTGTAAGTTTTGATTTTCTTCACGGCTACAACTATTTGTGTTATTTCTATTCCAAGTTATAATTGGTTCGTGATAACTCATAAAGGTATTAAGTACATCTGCTTGCTTAATATGTTGCACTACATCTTCCATTAAAGTATTTTCTGGGAACATTTGTATCATTTCGGTTTTAATACATTTAGTCCAACAAGCAACATATAAACTTTCTACTAAATCTTTTTGGTTATCTCTTGTTAAATCTTGAAAATGGTTAACATCTCCCACAAGACAATTATAAGATAATGTTAAACAATCGGGATGTTCTGTTTTTAATATGTTGTTTATTCTTTCTAAACAAGTATTATCCGTGAACCAATCATCACTATCAATGAATACCGTATAATCTGTCTGTGCGTTTTTAGCAATAGTTATGCCTATATTTCTAGCACCGCCATTAAATACTTTGTTTTTCGCTTCATACAACATAATTCTATTATCATCAAAAGATTTAATTATATCTACTGAATTATCCGTCGAGCAATCGTCAACAATTATCAAAATCCAATTCCTATATGTTTGGTTTATAACACTTTCAATTGATTTTTTAATCCATTCACCGTTGTTATAATTCGGCATTATAATAGCATAATACATATTATCACCTATAACAACTATATCATAAAAAGAGTGTATTGTCTACACTCCTATTTTCCAAGCACATCTCATAATACGATTGCTTGGGTCAAAAGTATCATATATCACACCATCGATTATAGCGGTGATATGATTATTCATTGTAACAGCATATCTTCCATACGGATGTTCTTTTGCAAACTCTCCTACTTTTTTAGAATAATGGCACTCTCTACTATATCTATTATCAAGATAGTCTTCCACAAAAGAAACATCGTCAAACATTAGACCAACATCACCAGCCAAGTCACTAAGTTCATCATACACCCTTCGCCATGATTTGTTTGTTAATACGCTCAAACATCTAGCAACACAATCCCCAATATTGTTTTCTCTAGGGTTTGCGTTATAATACACAAAACCCATAATTACATTTGCGCGATACGTTGTGTGTATTCTCTTATTAACTGTATTTCTTCTTGGCTGCCGGCTTCTTGTTTTAACATTTCTACAAAATCAACCATAGATTCCAACATATATTCAAGGCTTTTTAACGTTTCATCTTTGGCACCATAGTTTCCGCGATTATATTCTCCTCTACCTTCTTCATAGTTAGAATATTCAGAATACATTTCGTCCATATATTCATGTCCTTTGTATCTACCACGGCTATCTCTTTCTCGTCTACCATAAGAGCCTTCTCTATAACCTCTCCTACCATAAGAGCCTTCTCTATAACCTCTGCCATAGTTCATAATATCTACCTTCCTTTCCCAATATTTTTCATTTTCTATATCTTTATGTATATCAATTAAAACGTCCAACATTTCAATGTTACTTGGTTGTATTTTTTCATCAAGTATCTCACATATCTTTTCTTCTAATTGTTCGTTTAATTTCTCTTTTGTTTCTTCTTTCATCGTGCATCTCCTTTCCTAAGGAAATCAAGTATTTCTTGATTTTGTTTTATTATAGTTTTGAGGTATTTTTCGTCTTGTGTTTGTAATTCTTCCATTAAATCGTTATTGTTATAATCTTTAAATAATATTTGCAAACTTAATGCTTGTAACACCAATGATAAATTATCAACACAACTGTTTTTCATTATCGATTAAGTCTACTTATACTAAATGTACCATTAGTTATAATCGCTTGTGTAGTAGATATTGGTGTTGTAGGGTCAGTAGGCGTAGGCACACTTGAAACTGATTGCACAGAAATGTTTGTAGTGCCTCTAGGACATACTCTTAACTTTTTATCAAAAGATACAGTCTCATAATCATCGGCTGCTGCAATCGTAACCGCTCTCAACGTGTCGGGAATAAGGACACCGTCCTGAAAAAGTGCTATGGCAACAACGCCCGGTGTGGCTGTGCTTACAGAAGCACTAAACTCTACATCATAATAACCTGTATATCCATTACCAAATATTTTAAAATTAGGATTACCATTTGAATAATCTAACCAACCATTGCAATTACAAGTAGCACATCTAGTCCTTATATCCGTCTCATCAAAAGTTATTGGACTTGCATTACTTGGCAAAGCAAGAGGTTCATTAATTATAGTTTCTATCATATATATTCTCCTTTCGTAATTAAAAAGAACAGGCACTTGCCTATTCTCCGTTCAGTACCATTCGGTACCGTTCACTTTTAGCAAGTTCTCGTAATCGAGTTAGTTGTATTCAACTCATGCTATTAAATAAATTGACTTGTTGTGTTAAATCCGCATCCACAACCATTGTTGCCTGGGCAACTGAATATGGCTTGATTTCCGTACACCGGAACTGTGCCAATAGGGCAATTTTTCAACTCGTTGTAGATATTTGAAGTGATTGCTTGGGTTTGAGCGATTTGTGAAGCCCTTAAGTCAGCCAATTGTAATTGTCTATTTAGGTCTGCAATTTTATCATCTTTTTCGTCTAATCTATCTCTGAAAATTTCATCGATTATTTTTTGAGTATTAGCCGTTTGATTTACAAGAATGTCTTGACCAATTTGTCTTAATACTTCTCTATCAGAGCAGTTTTCACTAATCACGGTTGATTTTAAATCTTGTGTTGCAAGCCTATTTTCACAACAACAATCAGCAAATTGACTTGATAAAGAATTTATACCACTTGTAATCGCTGTTTGAGTAGCAAAGGCTTGTTGCATATTTGCGATTTGTCTAGCATTATCAGCAACTTCGGCATTAGCAAAACCGTTGCTTACGGTTTGTTGCATATCGGCACAGCAGTTACATAATTGATTAGAAAGACTATAAATTCCATCTCTTGTTCCTTCTAATTGATTACTTAAATGCAAAGTATCAAATCCTTGATTTGTATTGTTCATAATTTCTTTTTGACCATTGCTTAACCAAGCATAGCCATTATCAAAATTATTACCACCGAAACCACCGAAACCATTATTGCCATTGTTACCCCAAATTAATGCAAGTAATACAATAAGCCATAAAGCACCGTCTCCACCGAAACCACCAAATCCACTATTTCCAAAACCACCTGTCATTACTGGATAAGGGTATGCAAAACCGTTACCACCATTAGTTGTAGCGAGTTCCACAGTTGGAGTTATACCTTGACTTCCGTTCATAATTCACCTCTTTTCTTTCTTTTATTTTATATATCAAATGCTACTTTTTAGCACCGATACCATATTTATCTAGTTGTTCTTCGGTTACACCAAAACCACTTGCAAATTGTTTAAACTGTTCTATTTGTTCTGGTGTATAACTATTAAATGTTTGTGTGAGAAATTCTTCAGGATTATTTTGTCCCTGTCTTAGACTTTGAAACTTTTGAAACAGTTGTGGATTTCGCACTCGAAGTTGGTTCATCAATATTGTCATCGGATTCATGTTTTTTCATTCCTCTCTTTAATTCTTCAATTTGTGCTTGTAAATATTCTATTTGTATATCTTTAGTATCTTTTAAAATTACTTCACTTAATTCATAAGTTTTTATATCGCCTTTGGTATTTTTAATCCAAACCACGCTCATATCTTTACTAAAATAAGGTGTTTCCCCTGTCACCATATCTCTTTGTACTTCTTCTATAGTGGTGGCGTATTTTATAACATCTCTATTGGTAGGTGCTAATTGAAAGTTTTGCGTTAAATTTGTTGGTTGTTGTTGTGGCTGTTGTAACTGTTGTTTTAATTTTTCTAATTCAGCCATTTGACTATTTATTCTATCTATACTTGTTTGTTGATTATAGGAATTAAGTAAATAAGGGTTTTGATACATATTATCATTTCCTTTCATAATCTAAGTATAAAATAAAAAAACCCTATAAAAGGGTACAAAAAAAGTACCATAAAGGTACTAATCTAAATCGTTTCCAATTACTCTTTGTCGTGGGCTCATATTCTCTTGATTTGCTGGTATATCAACGTCTTTTACCATTTCAGTTGCCACTTCCTCGGTACTTGTTAATCTAAGAACTTTCTTAATATTTGCAAATATAGGGTATGTTCCGTCTTCTCTTGCTTGTGTCCCTTGATTGTGAACAACCTCGCATACTAATTTCTTTCCAACAAGTTTTGGTGTATCTGACACGGTGTCAAATTCATCCATATCTGCTAAACCTAATGCTATTCTGCACATGATCGCCATAGCAGTTAAACCTCCGTTACTATTAAAATCATACCTATTATTTAGTATTGAACCAGTTTTTACATCTTTGAATGTAACATGCATTGCAGATGGTCTTCCACTTGGTTTGCATTCTGCCTTTGTTATTTCTAACACTCTTTCACCCTCTGGTACAGGTGTAAAATTATTTACTAAATCAAACTTAATTTTTGCCATTTTCATTTCTCTCCTTTTCCTCGTTTATCATTGCTTTTAATACTTTGTTTATTTTATTAATACTTATTTCTCTGTCATACATTTTATGAGCAATATATCCTAAAGCCATTGTAAAACATATTTCTTCACAACCTTTTTCTTTTGATATATAAGACATTTCATTTTCGTTTTTTGATTTATCAATCAACATTATTTTATTCTTAGCCATTATTCTTCCTCCTTTGTTTTCTTGGTTAATGTATATTTTATAGTGTCCTCCACATATTTATTATATAGTTTTTCATTTTCTTCTGCAAATTTTTTCTCATTAAATGTTTTGCTATTTTTTGCAGATAGTGTATAAGCACCGCAACTATATAATTCTTTTTCCATCATTTTTGTTTTTATGTCTTTTTCTAGGACTTTTAATTCTTTTTCTTTTGCGTCTAGACCACTAGAAACTTTTAATAGTGCTATTTCTTTTACTAAATTAATCGCTGTCTCACACACATCTTCTAGTTCGTTATCATTTGATGGTTGACTAGCACGGATAATATCTAAATATTCCTTATCTTTAACTTCGTCAAATTGGGGTGAGATACCCGTTTCCACATGTTCTTTCCACCAATCTTCACAATAATCTATTGCTAATTCTATTGTGCCTGTTTCTCCATTAGGAAGTGGTAAGTAGCATTCATTTAGTTTTTTAACAGTGAATTTAGTATTTATATCGTTTACTATGTAATTTTCAGGATTATTGTAGTCCATTGGCTGTAGAAAACTTGATACATATAATATCCTATCCAAATTATCTAAATACGCATATAACATTCCTTGGCAAAGATAATCAATTGGGACATTATTCCCAGCCCAATCTTGAGGCTTAGATGAGGTTTTACATTCCCCAACCATAGCAATGGTTTTGCCATCATTTTTTGTAGAAACAAAATCTCTAACACCGTCAAATATTCTATTCAAATCTTTGAAATTACTATATCTGTAATCTTCTATACTATTTCCATAATATTCTTCAATGCTCATAATATTAGGAAATTTTTGTTTAGCATATTCTATTTGTTTTGGTTCTATTGTTTTACCAGCAATAGTATATTTGTTATCCTCAAAAGGTAGTGTAGCAAGACCAGTTATTTCGCACCAAGCACCAAATGGTGTTTGATACTTATTTAATTCTAATATGCTTGGAAATCTGTGTCCTGTTATTTTTTTAGTTCTTTTTGGTGGCTCTATTACTATTCGTTTTCTATCCTCACTATAAGACCATTGTTTACTCATTCTTTTGTCCTTTCATAACTGTGACACTAAGAATTCTTTTTATAAAACTTATTAGTAATAGTATGGTAAATATTACGCCTCCAAAGAAACCCAATAAAACATATAACCATTCGTTCATATTATTCCTCCTTTAAACTATCTAATTTATTATCTACTTTTAAACTGATTTCTAATATATCAGCAGAAGATAATTCCCCTTTAACAAGTTGGTCTAACGTACTTGCACCCCAATCTGGGTTTGTAGTTAGTTCTCTAACCTTCATAATTTTATCAATAACTTCTTTTGCGTCATCTTTATCGCTTTCTGTTTTTTGAACTTCGGCAACAACTTCTTGCGTTAATTCTTCTTTCTTTTCAGGTGGTATGTATGTTGGAATCTTAGGTTCTGCAGTATGTTCTGCGTTATCAGATATTTCGGTTTCTCCACCAAATTCTTCAATTGTTAAGTGAGACGGTGTGAAGTTTTTTTCAAACCAATTTCTAAATGCCATAGAACTAGCAGCGCTAGCGCCTTTGTCACACGTATCGCTACCACTAGCAACTACATTATAATATACTTCGTCATATGCTCTTTCACTATCATTTTTATAACTATCGGCGTCAATGAAAGATGCTCTACATCTTACGGTTGTTACGTGCTGTGGCATTTTATTTACTGGTTTAAACATATCTTTTTCAATAGATTCTACTTCAACAACTTCCCACATAAACAATAGGTTGTACTTTATTGATAAATCATTAATTGCTCTATAGTATTGACCTATGCTAGGATATTCTTTACCACCTAGATTTGTTGCTTGGACACAATCTAATATAAATTCCATTCCTTTTATTTCTTTTTTTATTTCATTTATCTTTTGATAAATGTTTAGTTTTTGATTAGCCATAATTTTTTCCTCATTTCCTTTCACATTTTCTATTAATTTTATGAGTTCGTCTTTTTTTATTTTGGGCTCAAACTCAATTCCCAATTCTTTTGCCATTTCAATAAGTTCAGTTTTTTTATACTCTGTCAATCTTTTCACCCCCTTAAAATCGTTTGCCCATTGAGTTGCTAATTTAATATACCACTCTTTATTTATATCATCAATTGTACATTTGTTTGCATTATCTACAATGGGATTAGTGGGGCAATTTGCTAATTTATCTAATCTACCATTAGGTTTCCTTTTATAAATTAATCCAGCCGTTTTCTTTCCTGCGTATAACCTATTGTTCCTATTTTCTAAATCAACATATCCATCTTTTGTTTCTTGTACACATTTTTCGTATGTTGAACCAAGATGAGAAATTAATTGGTATTTTCTAATATCGTTATCTTTATTAATAGTATATTCAATAGGAATATCAAATAATAAATATTTAGCCAAAGCCTCTGATACTATTGCTAATGAATTTGCTTTAAATTTAGGTTCATATTTAGTAATTATCTTATTATTCTCATCAATAATAATCTTAGGACAACTAGAGAAACAAGCACCTTTAAAATTAACTTCTTTACCTTTTTTAGTTTCAAGTAATTCTATATAATTATTGATGTCTCGCATTACTAATTTAATAACATCATCACGTTCAAGTTCTAATCTATATCGTTTTTGCCAATCGTTTAATATTTGTTCTGCTAAAGGAACATAATTTTCATCTATTTCAAATTGTACGGCATCTGTATTGGTACTCACCATTTTTAAAGAAGGTATTTTACGTAGTTTATTTATTAAGATAGATAAGGCAACTTGCCCTGATATACATACAGCGAGTCTATTTTTGTCATCTCTTAATGGATTACCTTTTGCACCCAATGCACCGTAATAAGTATTTAATGGAAGTTTTAACGCATTTGCAGTAGTTTTATCACCATTGTGTTTTGCTTCCAGTCTTTTTGCTTTCAAGTCTTTATAAACTTGACCATCTGGTTGACTTCTACTAAAATAATTGTATTCACAAATTAAACTAGGATAAAGTCACCGCAGACTGGCTACATCATAATTCAGTAGTAGCCTTTTCACTTCTCACTTCACCTCCTTGTTTGTATTTAAAACGTTCGACTAAATAGGTAACATCTTTACCTTTTTTAAATAACCAATATCTCACAGTCATATCATCTATGTTAAGTATTTTTGCTAATTCTGGTGGAGTATAGTATCTTCCATTATATAATATATGTTTACATTTTCTAGTATTTTTATTTTGTTCAATTTTAGTAATCCATCTACAATTACTAGGCGAATAGTTTTCATTTACCTTAATTCTATCAAGCGTTAGATTATCAGAATAACCGTTATTTAATGCCCATTTTTTGAAAGTATTATAATCGTTCAACCATTCGTCGCAAACAGTTATACCCCTTCCACCCCAATCTTTGAATTGTTTATGTTTTGAATTATAACATCTGTTTTTCATACTTTGCCAACATATGTATAATCTATGATATTTACTCTTTCGAGAACCGTCTCCATGTTTTATTCCAATTGTTTTATTATTAATTCTTTGGTAACATCCACAACTTTTTATATCTGAACGTTGAATAATATCAGAGCGTCTAAGAAATATTTTTCCACAATCACATTGACAATACCAATATACTCTTTTATTTCTGATTATATACTTAGATAATACTGTTATCATTTCAAAACGTTTTCCCGATAAATCTTTAATTTTATTATTCATAGTACTCACTTGCTTTAAAATCTTCTCGTTCAAATACATAGTTATCTAACGCAAAATGGATACCACCCTCTTGTACATTACCACGCATGTTATCAATCGTCATTGATAATTTCTCTGTATGTATATCTAATTCTTTATTTATAAACTTATCAAAATAATCTTTTATTTCTGGTATTATTTCATCAAGTTCAAAATTATCCGGATATTCATATTCGTCAGCATCATTATACTCTTGAGATTTAGCGTTTAAAAAAACAGCAGTTAATTTGGCATTAGTATAACCCATTCCATATTGTGGGTCTATATTACCCATTTTACAAATAGTGTATTTAGCCATAAAATAATCTTTTCTTAAATCAAATAATTTAAACAATATCTTAACATCACAAGTACAATAATATAAAACATCTTCATATTGTTCTTGTGTCCATTTGGTTGGTAAGTCGAAAGGTACTTTACTCTCTGTAATATTCTCACAAAGACAACCTTCGATTTCTTTAAGACTTTTTCTAGGAACAATATCATCCATAAGGTCAAATATAGGCGGTAATTCACAATAACCATCAAAAGGGTAATCCCAACCATTGCCACCGTCTATAATATAATCGTTTATTTCTTTTACTTCTTCAGGAGAATATCCTAGTAAGCACGCTTTAAGTATGTATTTGTCGTATGATTTGCAATTATACCCAATAAGGATTGGTTTATTATTATCTATAAAACTTTGATATTCGTTGGCATTTGCGTTATGAAATATTACTTCGTTTTTTGTTCTGTAATTAATAGCCACCATTAATGTATCGTGGGCAAAAACCTCATAGTCAAATAGCCATAATTTATCTAACAATTTTTCAAAATCCACATAATCACCTCAATCCAAATCGCTCCATCTATCGCTGATACCTATTCTTTCTTTTGCTATATTATAGTATTCTGGTTCTATTTCGATTCCAATAAAGTTTCGGTTTAGATTTTTGCAAGCGACCCCAGTTGTACCACTACCCATAAAAGGGTCTAGCACAACATCATTTTCGTTAGATGAATTTCTAATTATTTTTTCAGTTATATCCAGCGGTTTTATTGTTGGGTGTTTCCATTCTTTTTTATCTTTATGGTTAATGGGTGCAATATAGTATGTTTTGGCGTCTTCATAACTTTTAGGAAAACATTTACCTTTTCCTTTTCTAAAATAAAGCAAATATTCTGTATCACTTAAATATTTATTAGAATATGTTGGTAAAGCATTTGTTTTGTGCCAACAAATAATATCAAATTTACATTTATGTTTGTCCACATAGAATTTAAAATAATCTGGTATTTGTGTTTTATTACACCATATATAAATGTTTATGGTTTTCATTACTCTAACAAACTCGTTATTAAATGTTTCTATATCATAACCATTATTTATTTTAGCGTCCACCAAATCATTTAAACTCTTGTTAAGTTTCTTTATACTATTTACCGTTCCACCACCGTCTGTTATTACATCATATGGTGGGTCTGTCACCAATAAATCAATACTGTTATCTGGCAAATCTTGTAGGATATTTAGGCAATCACCTAATCTTAAGTCTATTTTATTCATTCCAAACCACGTCCTAAACTATTTAGCAGTTTTATACACAACTCTCTCTTTTTCTTTTTCATAGGTTTTACCCGGTTGCAAGACTTTTCCGTCTCTACCGATTCTTTTTGAAACCCAAATTGTTCTTCCTCTATTTTTCCATTTTTCTCTATAATATGCTTGTCTTTGTTTATAGTTTTCAAAAACAGGCTCATCATTAATCATTTCTTCTCTTTCTTCCATAATAATCACCTATTCTATACTAAATTTATAACCATCATCTATTGTAATATATCCTTTGTTTTTAAATTTAGGATATGCGTCTAACCAAGAAGTAAACCACGTTCCTGTTACATCCGATTTAACATATATGAAAACGTTTGTATTACAATGTTTTATAAAATGTGTTAACTCGTCTTGTTTTTTATCAAGTCCACTTGATTTAAAATATAATTTTTCTCCTGTTATATGTTTTGCTTCTATACACATTGCAATACTATTTTTAATTAAAATTATATCAAAACAAGTTCCTTTTATTTCTGTTGGTATTTTAAATGGTTGCCAACCTTTTTTGTAATAAGCGTCTATTATCTCCTGTTCCCATTTTTTACCCACAGATTGACTTTTTAAACCGCCCATTAATTTTCACCTTCTTTAAGTTTTTCGTTATATTCTTCTATAACTTCAATTGGTATTTCTGTTTTTTGGTTAATATCAAAAATTGTTCTTTCACTAAGTAAATATTTCTTAACGTTCTTATTTTTACTATAAATTGCTTGTAACCAAGTTCTACTTTTTCCTAAATATTTCGCAAATTGTTCGTTTGTCATATGTCTTTCAAATTGACAATATTTTAACATTTTTGGAAAATCCATTTTTATCACCTTTCTTTAACTTATCAAAACTATTCAATCCATTTTGACACCAACACCTCGATATGTTATAATGTATATGTGTTAAATTGGTTTTTAGTCCATATAACATTTCCTAACTAAGAGGGTTCCCCTTCCCTTCTTAGTTTTTTATTCGTCTGGTATTCGAACAATTAGCGTTTCACCTCTTGGTTTTTCAAACGCTTTCTTTGTTTTATATGATACATCTTTATCACTTAACGGTTCTTCTAAAATATTTTCATTAAAATATTTAGCAAGGGTTAATATTTCGTCGAAATCTAATCTAGTTTTGTAATACAAATTGTTAATATATTCAAACAAAGCAGTATCACGATTTCCAACACAAACTTCTTTTGGTTTTTCATAAGGAGTTTTTTTATTTTCTGTTTTTGTGCCAGCATTTTCTAGTATAAATTGTTTTAATTTTGATGGCATTGGTTGTGGTTCCATATTATTTATAAAACGATATGCTTTTCCATTTATTTCGCTGGGTGCGATTACGATATAATTACTATTTCTAATGTCTATACCAGAATAATTTTTAAAAGCATTTGCAACACCACTAACCTGTTTTAAATCTTCATCGGTTTTAAAAATATAATGGAGTCCAGAACTTGGCGTTTCTTGTACTAAAGTATTTGGTAAATCTATTTCTAAGTCATCACATAATTTTTTAAAATTACTAACCCCATCGCTATTTGGGTCGTGTCTGTCTAAATCAAGTACAAACAAATCATTTTCTTTACAAGGTAAACCCCAGTTGCAATTTTTTGCTGTTTCATACCAATATAAAACCTGTAAATAGTATGAAGTACAAGATTTATTCCATTCGGGTATGAGCGGTATTTTACTGTTTTGTTTAATTGGAAATATTTTTAATTTCTTATTTAAACTATTAATATTAATACTTTCCCATTTGTTCATTATATTCCTCCTCAAACATAAAAATATACCCTTTTGCTGTCTTACATAAATGGTTACAATTTCTTGATACGAACCTATAGTCAATTTTTAATTTTCTATCAATTTCTCTGGCATTTGCCCATTTATCTATAAAAGTCATATCTAAAGATAATCTAACAATTGGTTTTGAACAAGGATGTTCTTCACCACTTTTTCCAATCATAGGATTATAATAATTACCACATTTTTTAGTCCATTCAAAATTCTCTTTACTAGTAACCCATTCGAGATTTGATACGCGATTATCACATAATTCTTTGGTTATTGGGACGATATGATTTATTTCTGGTTTGTTTTCTAAATTAGGAATAAATGCTTGACCAACCAATCGATGTGTATAAAATGCTTTTTTATTACCATTTTTATATAAATATGAAACATATCTACCATATTTATCTTTATATGGTTTCATTATAAATTCTTTGTTGTTTTTATATTTTGGAAGGTGTTTCAATCTACCATACGTGCTTATTTTATATAAATCTTCATAATCATCAATAGTAGCCCATTTTTCATTTGGTAAATCTGTTAAATCAAACCATTTGGAATTATCTGGTGTAATAAATATTTGGTTATTCATCAACCTCAACCCATTCAACATAACCCTTTTTAACCCATTCGCATATACATTTTACTTGGATATTCGCAACATAATTTGTTTTTGAAAACCTAATATATGGTGACCCAGCATATATTGTAAATAATGCTTTTTTAACATCGTCTACCATACCATAGTATATATAATCACAATCTACCCTAGTAAACCCCATTTCTTTTATAAAATCGTTATTCGTCACTCTCAACATAATATTCCTCACACAACTTTCTATCTTGATATGCTTGATAATAAAAATCTTCAAACTCATCTTCATCTTCACAATCAATTATTTCTTTATATACATTGTCGATATCTTCTTCTGTTTCCAATTTAATATTATCATAGTCGTCCACGGGCATACCTCCTCTCTTATATAATCTCAATTTACTATATCTTACAAAAATTGTCAATGTTTGCGTAAAAAATAAATTAATATAACTATATCCAACGCACAACGGGTTCACCAACAAAACCCTTTTCCCAAATAAACCAACAAAAACAAGTAGCGCTGCTCATTTTCTTACTCATATCTCCGTTAATATAACATACTTGTCTTGCACTATTGACATATACATATTTTGGTGGATATTTGTTGAATAATTTTCGCCTTTCTTGTCCTTCTAAAAATTGTATTTTTAAAAGCATAATACATAAGCAACCTGGTTCCAAAACCTCTAAAGAGTGTTCTACAAAATCTTTCGCATATTTGTAAGGAGGGTTAGTTATTATGTCAAATACTTCAAAAAAGTTATTAGATTTATTGGTCTTTAAAAAATCAATATTTCCTATACCATAACCCCTATATACTAAATCGGTAGAATACACATTATAACAATTATTTTCTAGTACCTTACTTAAATGTCCCATACCACAAGCGGGTTCCCATATATTACTATTCAGTTTTATATTATCTTTATCAATAGTATCTAAAAATATTTCAAGTGCGTGAGGGTCAGTTGCGTAAAAATCATTTGTTTCTCTTTCTCCCTCACTATGATTACTAGCACCTAATGTAACAAAAGTGCTTTTTTTATTTCCTGTCCAATCTTTATTCACTCCAAGTCATCCCATTTCTCTTTGGTTTTTACTTTCTCCCAATATTTTTGGGTTCCAAATGTTTCAAATCTATATGTGCTTTTACTTCGTTTCCAATCAGGAAGACTTGATAACATACGAGATATTTCTTTAGCCTCTAATCTATTAAAATTCTTTTTAATGCCGTTAAAACAATTTGTAAATATTTCAACAGTGCATACTCTTTCTCCTTCTTTTTTCTGTGAAAGATAATCTAGCATTAGTCCCATTTTTGGGTCGTCTTCTATTGCGCTTTCCTGTGCTTCTAAAACTTCTTTATAATATTTTGCTGGTATGGTTAAATACGTTTTTCCTTCTCTAAATAAATGTAATGCCTCACGCCAACATTGTATAATATATTCTTTAACATATTCTTCTTTATCGTTTAACTCACCACGTTGTAAATGTATTACCACAGGAAGATATCTTCTATTCCCTGTTTTGTCATATAAGAATTGTTGGTCGTTTGTTGTTCCAATAAATATACATTGTCTAGGAAATTCGCTAGTTCTCTTTGTATATGCCACCCTATATTTATCTACAGGTCTTGTTATAAAACTTTTCATAGCCTCAACATCTTTTGTTCTAACAAGTGCGAGTAACTCTGAAAACTCACAAATCCATCTTCCTTGTATATTATCTAAAGCGTCCTTGCCTTCGATCGTGTTTATATCACCAGCAAAATCATCGTGTAACGCTAACCAATTAACAATAGTGCTTTTATATGTTCCTTGTGCTCCAATAAATATAGGCATATAATCAAATTTACAGCCTGGTTTATATAACCTGTTAATGCCACCATAGAAAATCATTCTTGACACTTCTCTAGTATAATCACTAGGGTCGCATTTCATTATATCGGTTAAAAAGTTATCTACTCTTGGTGTACCATCCCACGGTTTGTTTTCTATTAATTCCTTTAATGGGTTAAAAGTTCTTTTCTTTAATACACTATTAAAAGCGTCATTATATTTTTGTAAGTTATATAAGCCATATCTTTTTTCAATATCACAACGCAAAGAAGAATCATCATTATCAGTCCACATTCTTTTCTTTCCGTTTTCATAACAAATAATTTTATTAGAGAACTCATCATAGGCAAATAAGTTTTTATATCTTTCGTCTTCGTCTAAAATAATTTGATAGTTTGTGGTAGTAGGTAAGGGTACCCCCATCTTATTGCAGTTTAGTTTTTGTGAAACAATTTCATTGGGCTCCGTATGTATAACTACGTTATTAACAATATCTTTCTCATCCATATGTTATCCCTCGTATTCCTTAAAATAATCTTCTACCTTTTCTCCAGGTTTTAATCGTTCCACAATTCTTCTTGCTAGCGTTGGTGTGCAAGGCTCCTTACCTGCTAGGATTGACGATAATTGTTGCCTATTATAATTAAGTTCGTGAGATAAAAAAATTATTGAACGACCGTCCAATAATAATTCTCTTTGGTCGGTATACTTACAAATCATTGTTTTATATTCAAACATTTGTTTAGTTCACCTCCCAATATCTTTAAATGTAAATTTAATATACTACAAAACTAACAATATTGTCAACCACTTTTTATAAAAATTTTTATAAATTTTTGAGTTATTTTTACCCTATATTTTTTATTATATTTGATAAGGTTTCGTATACGTATGGTTCCATATCACCCTTGCAAGTTTCTAGTTCTTCACGTAATCTTTTTAGATATTCCGCTTCTCGGTTATCCGGGTTATTGGAGTTAATTTCTAATATTTTTTTCTGTAATTCCTCGACTTGTTTTTTTAAAAAAATGGTACTCTCTGTTTCTTCAAGTGTATTAGTTAGTCCATTTAAAAAGTATGTGTATGTTTGAAAGACTTGTTCCGCTTGATATTTGCATTTATCGTTAAATAATATTTTTGTTAATTCTAACGCCATAAATTCTTTATCTCTTAACTCACTATTCATTATCAAATAACCCCATTTCTAACATTTTATCACAACATAAATCGTATATATTACCTATTTTAATAAACCCCTCAACATACTTAAATTCTTCTTTATAATCGTCCCCTATTAATTGTAATAGCCACGTTTCTTTCATATCTTCATTTTCACCCCAATATAATACCCATAAATCTCTAAATAATGGGTTGTAGTATATGTCCCCTATACGCTTTCTATATGCTCTCATATCGCTTAATTTCACCTCTCTGTGTCCTTGTATTTTTCTTCGGCTTTCTTATACTTATGTAATCTACCATTTTCGCACCACGAACAACCGCCGTGATTTCTACACATAGGGTCAACGGCTTTTGCTTTTCTATATTCTTTTCGTTTCTCTTTGCCATGTTCTATTGCTTTATTTAAACTCATAAGTTATCACCTCTAAAATAATAATATCATATAACAATAAAAAAAACTACCCTTAAATCACCTTTAAAAGTAGTTTTATTTTCCTAAATACATATTATCTATTTCCCAATTATTTTTTCTATATGTTCTTCTTCTATCTGCAAAAAACCTATGCAACATACCAACGTTATCAACGAAATCATAAGCCGTTGCTTTTGTTTTGTTATCGTATGGTCTTTGAATTCTACCTATTGCTTGTGTTACTATCGCAAAGTCTCTCACTGGACTAGCCATAACCAAATTAGATAATAACTTAACGTCAAGTCCCTCTTTCGCTAACTGATAACTAGCAAACATATATTTATACTTTCCGTTTCGCATATCTTCTAATGCTTTCTCACGTTGTTTTTTAGGTGTGCTTCCGTCAATTTGTACTCCATTTTCAACATTATCGCATAAATATTTTAATTGCTCTACTCTATCACTTAAAACAATAGTATAACCATTTATATTATGTAATGTATCTAATATTAATTTGTTTCTTTCTACATCCATTGATAAATCACTTATAAGTTTTGCATATACAATTGTACCACCATTTCTATCAAATACATCTTTGTCCCATATCTCATAATTTGTCTCAATAACTTTAATATTTGCTGGTACTTGGAACGTATCAACTGGAAATCGCAATAATTCATTACCCTCATATACGCAAACATACTCGTTTCTATCTTTTTGTATCTCATAAATAACCTCGCCTAAAATGTTTGTAATACATTTATCTAGTCCGTCTGCTCTATGTAATGTAGCCGTCAAACCTAATCTATATCTTGCACTAAAATATTCAATACAAGTTCTAAACATTTGAAACGTGCTAGGGTTAACCGCTACTCTATGACACTCGTCAACAATAATCATACCAAACTCATTTTGTTTTATTTTTCCACTCTCAATAAACTTAATAAGTGTTTGTACTGTTGAAAACACAATATCACCGCTTGTATCTAATTTACCCTCTGTTATGGTAGACACCTTACATTTCATTTTAGTTTCACAACGCTCTTTTGCTTGATTAACTAAATCTCTTGTATGTGTTAGCCATAATGTTTTTTGTTTTAATCTATTTACGCACTCTAACGCAAGTTCTGTCTTTCCTAAACCACAAGGCAATATAAATATACCCGTAATGTATTTTAATATACTAGGCGTTGCTAATTCTTGATAATCTCTTAACTTTATATCACTTTCTATATTGATAGGTTTAATTGTCGTATAATCAACATAATCACTATTAATTGGGTGAAAGTTATATAATGTGTTAAAAAACCCAACGGGCACATATAATTTGCCATTATACTCATTATATAATCTTATCTCTTTACTCATACCATAGGTATAAAAACCCATTTTTTGCATTTTTGCATAGTCAGGGTTTTTATACGTTAATTTTTCTTTACAGAATTTAATAATTTCTTTTGTAGGCTCTTGTATCTCTATACAATTGCTTATAATTATTTTCATATAATCAACTCTCTTATTTATCTATTGATAAAGATAGACTACTTGATACACTAGTCTCTTTTAGATATTGATTATATAATACCACGTTTTCTTCTTTAAATCTAGTAGTGTCAAATTTGCTTTGTGTATATGCTCTTTTTAAACTTGCTATAATTCCATTTGATTTCACTTGTGTTGTATCTAATGTTTCCATAACTTCTGTTAATTCTTTTTTAAGTTCTTTTTCAATAGGCTCTAACTCTTTTTTAAGTTTATTTATTTTTAATGTTAATTCAATATATTTCTTCGCACTATCGTTATCTATTGTAACAATATTTTTTGTTCTATGTACTATTTTCTTATTCATTATAATACCCCCTTATTTAATAAATTATCAATTATTTTGTTTTTTAGATTTTCTAATTCTTTATACCACTTTTCTGTTCTTTGGTGTTTATTTGTTTCTAAAAACACGTTTAAGTGTTGCAATAATAATTCCATTTCTTTTTTACTTATAATCATTTTTATAAAACCTCACTTTCTTATATTTCTAATTCGTAATCTTCTCTCGTGCAAATATCTAATGTTCCTAATTCCACATAGTCAAACATACCTTTTGCTTTTTTATTAAACTCGTCAAGTATTGTATCATAATCTTCACTCATGTTTTCTTCTAATACTTTATTCCATACTTTTCTAAAATCGTCAAAACTTTCAGTATTATTCAAATAGAATATTGTATATGTGTTGCTTTTATAATAATCATAGTTATCAATAATTTTTACTTTGTTATAGTTCTTGTATAAATCGTCCAGTAAACTATTATATTTCTCTCTTATTGTTTGTTTCATTTTAATTACCTCTCTTTCTTTCATTTTCTCTACCATAATTCTTATCTATCTTTCTTTTTTCTGTAATGTATTTTAATTTTCTTGCATTGTCTTTTTGTCTTTGTAATTTAATCTTATCAATAATAGGTACTAACTTTTCATACAAAGCCCTATTATTATGTATTTTTAGGTATAATAATATATCTTCTAATGTTTTAATCTCTGCATTATTCATATTATTTACTTTCTTTCGTACTTAAAAATGTTACTTTTTCAGCAATTAATTTCACTAAATAAGCATTTTCTTCTTTTTCAATTTTACCCTTAACACCTATTAAATCACCGACTTCGCAATATTCCATTACATTATTTATTATATTTTTTCCAACGATAATATTTATAAAATCGTTTTCATATTCCCCATTTTCGTTTTTATATGAACGAGGAATAATCATTTCAATTGTATTAAAATCTTTGTCAATATTTTTAATTCTTCCAACTAATGTAAACATATTAAGCATTTTTCTCTACCTCACTTTCTTCGTAATCGTCAATTAATAAATTACATTTACAAACAAATCTGTATAAATATTCACTCATTATTTTTAAATCGTCGCTAGTTAAAACACTTTTAACCTCGCTAACGTAATCGTCAATTTCATTATCAAATTCGTTTTCAACGTCATATAATAAATCTTTAATCGCTTGTTTATTCATTTTAATTCTCTCCTTTCCTTTAATCAGTTATATCAAAATAATAACTTAATTCTTCACCTTTTAAATTATTTAACGCATAATTTTTTGCTTTTTCCCATAATGTATAATATAAATTGCAATATTCTTGGTCTTTTTCATAAGCCCACATTTTCCAATTCAATACCATTACTAATTCTGTTAAGTATATATAATCTGTTTTCCACTCTTTAAACGCTCTATTAAATGTATCTTTAATAGCATTTATACCAAACTTATCGGCAATAGTAAAATCAGTCCAAAATGTTGTTTTAAATTCATAGTCCATTTTTATTTCTCCTCACTTTCTATAATCATATATTCAGGTAGTCTTTTCCACCCATAATACTTTTGTAACTTTCTATCTGTTTCATACATTTCTTTTAAATACTTTTCCGCTAACTTTCTCGTGTTGCAACTTGCAAGGACGAAGTCAGGGTTTTTAACAAAACCGTGTTCGTCCATTTCAACTATATTGTATTTCATTTCAAATTCCTCTCTTTCTTATATTTCTATTTCATAAACTTTAAAACCAACCTTACATAAAAAGTTAAATTCGTCTTCTCTTGGTATATATAACCTACCAAATTCAAGGTCTTCCACTGTGTCTAAATCTATTAATTTATTTTTATGTAATGTATCTAACAATTTATATATTGTTTTTCTATCGTCTATATTGCCTATTTCTTTATTTGTTTTAATAAGCATTGTTTTATTTTCTTGATTTTTTAAAATGTATTTCATATCTATTCACCTCTTTCTTAATAATAATAGTCATATGGTTTTCTTTCATAATTCTCTTTTACGTCCTCTTTAAATTCCTCATATTCATTTTTTAATTTTCCATAACTCCATATCAAATCATTTAACATATTAACTATACTTTCATTTGTAACTAATGTTTTAAATGTGTCTGGGTTTTCTAACCCCTCATAATCAATATCTGTAATATTTGATACTTCTTCATATAAACTTGTTTCAATATTCATTTCCTAACACTCCTTTCCAAAACTTTACAATTAAAGTCTTAATCAAAAGGCTTTTTCGCCCTTTGTTGATATAAGTATATCATACTATTGTAGACTTGTCAACCCCTAAATGTAAATTTTTGGTAATTTTTTATTAAAAAACTCGCAAAGCCTTATTTTATAAGGGTTTACGAGCGAAAAAAATTTTAAAAAATACACATTTTGTATCTAAATTTGATACATTTTTATAAAAACAACATATTTTCTTTATCTTTATTAAACACTAATTCATAGCGTTTGTTATAAATATATAGCATATGTTCCTTATCACTAATTTTAATAAATTTATAATTAAATGAAAATTTATTAACAATATCTGCAATATCTGTTTTTGTTAAATCTCTCAAACCATAATCTTCTTCATATTTAGCAATATCTTTTAATGTAGAAATCAAACTATTTCTATATCTTCCTGTTGCAAGTGTTAAATTAACATAAGCAAATTCTCTATTATCTAAACATAATATATATGTGTATGGTATAAATAATGTATCGTTTTCACTTTTTACTTTAACACAGCCTATCTTTTCGCAAAAATTTTTTTCGTCTTGTCTAGCAAAATTTAATTTTTCAAAAATATTCATTTCGTTCATTTTTTTCCACCTCAAATAAAGTATAACATTAAACTTTTAAAAAGTAAATATTAAAATTAAAAGTTATATATAAAAATTTAAAAAAATAGCATTGTAAACGAAAACCGAAAAAAACTTGGTTTACAACGTTTACCATATAAATAAAGGTTTTGCGAGATTTTTTTTTGTAAACCTAATTTTCCCATACTTTTATATAAGTATATATATGTATTTTTATATTTTTTATATCTTTTTTAGGTTTACTTGGTTTACAATTTATATAAAGGCTTATAAAATAAGGGCTTAGCGTTAAACCAAATCTTAAACCAAACGTAAACGACGTAAACGAAACGCTATTTATCTTGATTATAGGCATATTGTTATGATATAATAATATTATTATTTGAAAGAGAGTTGATATAATGGGGTATACAACGAAAAGAAATTATACTACCAAAGAAGAAAGAGAACAAATGGTAATTGAAAAGGGAAATCCTAAAAATAGTAGTTTAAATAAAATTAGTGAATATTTATCACAACCTAATGTTAAGGCTTTTAATAGTATTGTTACTGATAAAGGTTTTTCTAGGTTAGATACTAAAAAGGGGCGTCCCACAATTTTTGGTAGTAGAGAAGAATGTAGAGAAGAAGTGGAGGGGTACTTTAAATTGTGTTACGAGTATGATATGATACCTACAATAGCGAGTATGGCTTTGTATTTAGGTTATAGTAGAGACGCATTATATAGTCATGCGGCAAACCCTATGTGTGACTTTAGCGACGTCCTAAAACAAGCAATTTCAACGTGTCAGGCGTATCAAGAGCAACCAGCACTTGAAGGTAGACTATCTGCACCTACTTATATTTTTTCCGCTAAAAATTATTTTGGTATGAAAGATACACAAGATATTTCTGTTTCTAATGGTAATCAAATGCAAAATTCAACTTCAACAATGGCTACAATTAAGGAACAAATTGAAATGGAGCAAGAAAGCAAAAAAATGATAGAATAATCTATCATTTCTTTTTTAATTTTAGAAAATGGGGTAGTTATTTGAAATATTTTTAAAATAATTTATTAGAAGTAAAGGGGTTTTCTAATTTTGATTAAAATTTTAATTTAAAATTTTAAAAATATTTCAAGTTTTCGCCAGTCAAGCGGGTTATTGGAATTTTTTTTCAAAAATTTTACTAGAATTACCCCTACCCCATTTTTGCGAGACACGATCTCTACGGCTCTGTATCCTAAATATTAACTTCTTGTTAATTAACTTCTTGTTAACTTTTCTATTTCCTTTCATTTTCATTTTAATCGCCTCGCTTTTAGCCTCTTTTTAGCCTCTTTTTAGCCTCTTTTTAGCCTCTTTTTTCTTTCCTGGTATACTTATATTACTTTTATAATTGTAATGGTGTAGGGGCTTATTTCAAGCCACCTATCACCATTTTAATTATGTTTATTATTGCTTTTATAATCATTATGTAAATACTTATTGAAAACTTTATTATATTTATTGAAAACCTTATTAATTCAATTGTTAGATATATAATCATTACAATATTATCTCCTCGCCGTTTTCGTCTGCTATAATAACATTGTTTCCAATTTCTATATAATCGCCGTTTTCATACTTATATAATGTATCTAAATAATCATTATATATAATATCATTGTCGCCTACTTTTACAAACTCTTTTCCGTCAATGCTATAATACCAATTCTTTTGTAACTCTGTATCATAATAATACAAGCCATAATTTTTGATATTATCTTTATAGTTGTAAAAGTCTTTTTCATATTGTTTATAATCGCTTTCATAATTGTACCACTTATAACTATAAGTTGTTTTATAAGTGTTATTTGAATAATAGACTTGCTTTTCATTTATAAAGTCGCCTATCATTATCATATTATCATTATTATCTAATATAACAAACTTGCTTCCTGTTATTGTTTGTATTCCGTCTGTTATATATTTGTTTTTATAGAATTCTTTATAATTTTTATACAATGGGTATAAATAATTAATAATGAATTCTTGAGTGTCATTTGTTTGTTTTGTCTTTGGTGTATAATCTGCTATAATTCCATTATGTACTATACCCACCTTGCACTCTGTTTTTAGTTTATGTAATTCTTTTTTGTTGTTTGTAATCGGGTACGGGTGTGTATGTTCTTTGGTGTTTTCCGCACTTGTTCCAATTCTAAAATGTATTACTAAGTTTTTATTTTTGAAGTCGTTGTTTTCTTTACATAACTTTTTATATCTTTTTTCAAAGTCCGCATAATTCATATATCCCTTATCAATAATAACCTTGTTATTTTTAACATACATGAAGCCGCTTCCGTCCGCATTATAATTAAAACAATTTTTTAAATGTTCCAATTTTGGTAAACTTGCTTTTTTTGTCTTTGCTACTATTATACACATTACATATTCACCGCCTTATCAAATTGTCTCTGGTAGTTTTCTGTTATACTCTTTATATATTTTATATCCAATATATCTGTTGTTTTGTTTTCTTTGTTTGTCTTTATGGTGTTTTGTGTACTTTCAATATCATTTAAAATATAAGCAAGTTGCAGGATCGCTTCGCTTTTTATCTCGTTATATTTTTTTGTGTCTGTTCTTTGGTGTACTTCTTTTATTATTTTTTTATGTAATCTTTCTAGTTGCTTTTTAATTTCGTTTAATTCTCTTGTTCTTTCTTTTTGCAATTCTCTTGTATAGTCAATTATGTTTCTGTCTGTATTAATATTGTGTTCTTTTACATACTCTTTTAAATAATCGCCGTTGCTTGTTACTTCTTGCCATGTCAATTTCTTTAATGGTGTTTTTTTATCTCTTGCCATTTTTGTTAAGTAATATACTAATTCATAACAAGCCATAAATGTTTCAAATTTTAATGTACCTTTACAAAACCTAAATTCAATTGTCTTTTCGTTTGTTAGATTTAAAGCCATATATCTATTGTGATTATATTTATCTTTCTTTATGAATTCAATTGACTTAATAACTTTGTCGTTTTCGCCTTTATGAATATCTGTAAGAAAGTTGCTCCAATGTTGTATGTCGCTTTCTGTTCGTCTAGAAAATGTTATTAACTCGTTTCTGTATGTTTCCATAAATAATAACAACCTATCAATTGTCTTTTCGTCTGGTCTTGTTATATGAAAGTGTAACCCGCAAGTATTCGTGTCGTGTGAGCGATAGCCATAATCATTAACAAGAGTGTTGAAAACTCTTTCAAACTCGTGTTTGTGTTCTTTCATATAATTATGACTTAATGGGTGTGAAATAATTTCAATACCATTATAACCAAGTGAGCCGTCTTGCATACATATACAAGGTAAATTATCTCTTATATATCTTGCCGCCTCTTGTTTGTCTTGTCCGTTGTCTATCTCCAACTCAAAACCAATATAAAATGGTGGTGTTTTTTCTTTTGGTGTTTTGTGCTCTTGCCAATTGTTAAAACTATGGTAAGAATATATGCACCTATTATTTACCATTTCATTATAGCAAGTGCAACAGTAATTTCTGTCTGTGTCCTCGTCATAATAACTCTCGTCTGTATAAACCCACTCTCCGCAACTATCACAACAATAGTAATCATAACTACAAGATTGACAAACATAATCGCCATTTTCTAGTACTATGTAATCATTGTCGTCTGTTCTGTAATACTCGTCGCAATCATTACAATAAAAGTAATAATCATTAATACAAGTTTCACAAATTATGTTGCCGTTGTAGTCTGTGTATTCCTCGCCGTCTGGTATGAATTCACCGCACTCACTACACAAAGTACCCTCTACATATTCAATAAAGTTTTCCTTTAATAGTGTGATTATGTTGTCATAATCACTAATGTTTGTTAGTATGTCGTTTTCGTCTGTTGTCAAATTTAACTCGTCAAGCAATTGAAAGCCGTTTAATATTTTAATCATTTTAAAATTCCCCCTTTACTAAAATATTATAACTTCTTTTTGAGGGTGTTTTTTCCCTCAATATAATTGTACCATAAATTACCAATTTTTGCAAGTAAAAATTAACATTTTTTACCATTTTTTTAAAGAGACATAAGAGACAAATTTTTGTTTGCTATTGTCTCTTAAACTATGAAAAATTAAGAAACAATTTTGTTTTTTCTTTTGTCTCTTAACCTATAAAAATTAAGATACATTTTTAATAGTTGCCTTGTCTCTTATAATAGTGGTAGTGTTAGGGGGGGGGGTGGTATATAGTAATGGTGTTATTCTGTTATAATATTTATAATGGTGGTGGCTCTGGTGTTTGTTTTGTATCCGCTTTCCTTTGGTGGTGAATTCTGTTGTATCTGTTTCGTTGGTGCTTTTCTGTCGGTGGTGCTTTTGGTGTTCTTCGTTGGTTGGATACATTAGGGGGTAGGGGGTAGAGGGGGAGACCGCCCCCGTCGCCGTATCAAGTGCTCGAGCAAATTTTTTATAAAAAGGACTTTCATACTTTACAAAACTATACCCACTATGATATACTTAACCAAAGGAGTGATTATAATGAAAAATAAAGAGATAGAAGAATTATTAAATAAATTAAAAAATAAAGCAGAACATTATATTTTATATGATTATGAAGTTAAATTGTTATTATCATACATAGAACAACTAGAAAAAGATAATCAATGCAAATATAGAAATTGTTGTGATGATATCTATGAATGTTCTTATGCAGAGTATCAAGAAATGTGTAATAAAAATATGGAAATGGCATTAAAATTAGAACAACTAGAAAAGAAAGCCGAACTAGGAGAACACTACAAACATTTATATAGTGAAGTAAAGAAACAAAAAGATGATGTTGTTGAGTATATAAAGAAAAATAAAAAAGTTATAACAAAATATGAAGCAAAAGACACTAGATTACCAATAGGGACTTTTATGTGGAATATTGATGAAGTATTAAGAATGTTAGGTGAAATAGAATGAATAAAATAGTAAATGGTGTAGCAAACGATTATGAATTTAACGATATTGGCTATTATCAGGAAATAAATATACCTGCTAGACAAATTGGAAAAACAT
>Ga0247610_10000471_pt1 | contig 56632 bp, 37 predicted proteins | sample 174DNAGHGhighgp2_FD_193483 | JGI IMG/M metagenome (GOLD analysis project Ga0247610, IMG submission 193483) | Sheep rumen microbial communities from Palmerston North, Manawatu-Wanganui, New Zealand - 1742 DNA GHGhigh gp2 | ecosystem: Host-associated > Mammals > Digestive system > Stomach > Rumen...
CGCTAATAAACTTATCCGCATAGCTTTCGCTGTTGTTACCAACAATCGACCCTATATAGATGGATATGTATCAACATTAGCATAAAAAATCATTTTTTTGTCACTTTTTTAATATAGTTCGTCTATTAGCCCGCATCACATGCGGGTGCCCTTTGTCTATTGTCCCGGCATTTAATGCCATTCTCGCCCCCTTCTCCTTCCTTCTTCGGTCTAATAGTATGATATTAGTAGGTGATTAGTAGGTGATTAGTAGGTTATTAGTAGGTTATTAGTAGGTTATTAGTAGGTGATAATCGGTCCGTTAGCCTGTCAAAATGGTATAAGTTTCACTTTACAAGTCCTACTGGAGCCGGTTGAAGTAAAGTGAGGTAATATACTACATCGGATTTCTGAAATCTTAAGAATTGTACGGTTTAAACCATCTTTTGGCACCTCCTGCAAAGAGGTGCCTTAATATATGTGTACTTTTTCATAAGTTTTGCTATTGTGTATTTGACAAAAAAGCAGTAATTTTGCACCCGATTAAAAATGGGCTCTTTGGAAGCCTTGAAATGTAACGAATAGAAACAAAAAAATATGAGGAAATTTTTACGAGTTGTATTAGTTTGTACGATGTCGGTGATGACATCTTTGACGTTTGCCCAACAGTTACCCGACCCTGGATTTGAGGATTGGTCGGGTGCACAGTTTGCCAGCAATGCACAACCTAAATATTGGAACTTCTCCAATGTGTCGCAATTAGGTGTAGATAAGAACTTTGCCCATCAGGGAACGGGACGTTCCGGTAAGTGCTTGAAGATCCAAGACCAGTTTGTGGGTGTTGGTTCGATTGGTGCCACCTCGCCGGGCTATGTGGCCTTGGGGCATCCGTGGGCTTATGTGTCGAGTCTGACCTCTATCAATGATGCAACCGCCGGTACGTACGGAGGTATCACATGGGCGCATCGCCCTGATTCTATGGTTGTTTGGATCAAACGTTACTATGACAGTTCGGTTGATCAAGCAGCCGGCGATCATACTTCGCAGGAGAATTTTCACCTCTTGTACTATGCATGGTCAGGAACTGCGCAAGGCGAGTCGTATAAGGCCAAGAACGGTTCTTGTACGAATCTTAGTTCTGCCGCTCCCCAGTACTGTGTAGATGAGGAGTCGGATATCCGTATCGCATCCAACGGTAATGAATGTGGTACAAAAACCCCAGGTAAACAGATCGCTGAGGGATGGTTCTATCAAATGAAAGCGTATCCGAACTGGACGCGTATTTCGGTGCCTATCTATTATCTCAACGATGATGCCCCGCAGAAATGTAACGTCATCCTTTCGGCCGGTCGTTATCCGGAGTTCCGTGCCAACAACGGTATATATGCCGGTAGTACCATGGAAGTGGACGATATCCAATTGATCTACTCGAGCATAATTCAGAAACTGTATATCGGCGGTAAGGAGTGGAAAGGCTTTGACCCAAATAGTTCCGACGTGCAGACGTATTCGCTGGGCGCTGGTGCAACCGTCATTCCGGACATCGAGCCGATCCGTGGAGCCGGTAAGTTGACTAACGTCAGAAACAATACCACCGTCTTCCCCGGTCGTCGTCTGACCAGCAGCGAGTGTACGATTGTCAAAGGTCAGGTGGATGGTGATCCGACGACCATTACCGTGCGTGCGGAGGACGGCAGTTCCACACACGTGTATCGTATTAAGTTCGTTTCGCAGGTGAGCAACAATGCCCGTCTGGCAGATATCCGTGTTAACGGGCAGACGATCAGCGGTTTCAATGCCTACCTGACGAACTACAACGTAGCGCTGCCGTACGGTACGACCGAGACGCCGGTTGTCGAAGCAACCGCGCAAGATGCGACTGCCCGTGTGGCCATCACACAGCCTACTTCGATCAACGGCACATCGACCATCGAGGTGACGGCCAGTGACGGCACGACAAAGATGACCTATAACCTCGCTTTCTCGGTAGCTGCGCTGACCGATGTGACGCTGAAGAATATTTTTGTGAACGGCAATCCGCTTCCGGGCTATGTGCCGACCAAATCGAACTATACTGTTTCGCTGCCGCTGGGCACGACCGCTGCTCCTGCCGTCACATGGGAGTCGGCGTACGCAGACGGTGTACAGAACATCGCGCTGCTGAGTAACACGCTGGAGAACGGCGCACAGATCCAAGTGTCAATTCCCGGCACAACCCTCTCCAAGACCTATAAGTTGACCTATAAGATCGAGGCTTCGTCCTACTCGTTCCTCGCCGGTATCCAATTGGACGGCGTGGACTTGGAAGGCTTCGTACCTGAGAAGACGGCGTATATGATCACCCTGCCGATGGGCACCGCTGCGCTTCCCGTCATCACGTGGACGCAAGGCGACCCGTACCAGACCGTGCAAATGACCGCGGGTGGAGTAGAGGGCGTGACGCGTATCGAGGTGACCGCTGCCAACGGTAGCACGACGACCTATCGTCTGACGTTCAAGACCGAGAAATCGTCCAACAACGCCTTGGCGGGTATTGCCATCAACGGCGAGGCGCTGGAGAACTTCGATGCCGATACGCTGAGTTATCATGTGATCCTGCCGGCCGGTACGACTTCGCTGCCCAAGGTGACCTGCACCCAAGGGGATGCATATCAGACAGTAGCGCTGTCGGCTAACCAGACCATGATGACCGTTCGTCTGACGGTGACCGCCGGAGACGGTTCGATTCGCGTCTATACACTTGTCTTCGAAGTGGAGAAATCTGCCAACGCCCTGCTGCAGATGATCTATCTGAACAACCAGGAGCTGGATGGCTTCCAACCGGAGAAACTGGACTACTCGCTCGTATGGACAGGCGCTACGATGCCGCATGTGACCGTGCTGGCGAACGAAGGACAATCGGTGGCTATCTCCACACCGGCTTCGTACGGACTCGTGCAGATCGTGGTGACGCCCGAAGAGGGCAGCCCCAACACTTACACGGTACGTCTCTCTTCGCCGGACGAGGCTGTGCTGCCGCCGTTCCCGACCGACTCGTTCCACCTGTCGGACAATGCCCAACTGGCAGCCCTCTATATCGACGGAAACAAATACGAGGCATTCGATGCCAACACCTATTTATACACTTATCCGCTTGAGCACCACACCTATCAGGTCCCGGCTATCATGCCGGTCGCTGCTACTGCGGGACAGACCATCACCATCGAGTATGGTTCGGTTAACCGCCCGACCTACATCCGTGTGCTGGCTGCCGACAAGACGACAAGCGCAACATACATCATCCGCTTCACGGCGCCGCGCTCGAGCAACACCGCATTGGCTTCCGTGGAGATCGAAGGTGTCAACTTCACCTTCAACCCAGCGACCCTGACCTACACCGGTCTGCAAGTGCCGTACGGCCTGACGCTCTCGCCGGCTATCACGGCGGAACCGGGTGAACCCGAACAGTCGCTGGTCATCACCGAGGCACCCATCGGCGCACCTTCGACCATCGTCGTGACGGCGGAAGACGGCACGCAGGCGACCTATCGTTTCTCGTATAGCATGGACTTCCCGAACCTGCCTAACGAACTGGTTTCGATCGTCGTGGAAGGATACGGAGCTTTGGATCTGTCGCAAGGTACGGAGTTCGAGTTCGAACTGCCGTTCGGCACAGATACGCTCAAAATGGTGTCTATCGTGAAGAACTACCCGGAACAGAAACTGCAGATTGTCAACGGCGGACCGGAAGGTACAACCACCATTACCGTCAAGTCGCTCAACCCGGCAGAGGCTGACAAGGTCTATACGCTCAAAACGCATCTGTCGAAAATCGACCCGGCGATGCTGACCGACATCAAAGTGAACGGTACGACCATTCCGCAGTTCCAGCCCAATATCTATAATTATGTGATCTCTGTAGCGGATGTGCCGAGTGTGGCTTTCACCGAGCAGAGCGGAGCCGAAGTGGATGACGAGGCTTCGAACGAGAAATTTGCGAAGCTGGTCGTTACTTCAGGCAGTTACACCCACACCTATACGGTTACCTTCTTCTATCCCGGCGACTACACGTTTGATCTCGATTTCGAGAATTGGAACACCTTTACCCAACACCCGGAAGGTCGTGACGGCGTCTATCCTGCAGGCTGGAATGCTACCATCAATGCTCCAACAACCTATCCTTCTGGTGCGTTCGGTGACGACACGGGCTATTATTGGCCGGAAGATAATGTTCATACATCTACCAAGCATACCAGCGGGACCAAATCCGCACAACTGAAGACGTGCTACGTCACGAAGTCGTCCGAGTCCATGCCGGGCATATTATCGCTTTCGCCGCTGTCGATCTCCTTGGGCTACTATACCGGCGCTGCTTCGACCATTACGTTCGGCGCTGCACGTACCTTCCGCAACACCCCGGATCAAGTCCAGCTCGATTACAACATCGAGAACTACAACAGAGTGACCGGATGGCAATTCATTTACAAAGCCAATGGTACGGCGCTTGTCAGCGGAGCAAATAATTTTAGTGGTAAGACGAATAATACCTGGTATACCCTTACGAAGAATCTTACCTACGAAGCCGATTTTAATCCCGAGCAATTGGATATTCAGATTGTTTCTGCCGAGACCTTGGATCCGAATGACTATCGTATTGGTTCCAGCGGACTCACAGACTCCAAGAAGTTCACTTCTTCGATGTACGTTGACAACCTCCGTTTCAGTTATAACTCGACGATTAACGGTATCCGTGTGAACGGTGTCAATGCCACCAAAAGCGGTAACTCGTTCACGGTTACCATTGATGCCGAGTCGGTCGGTGTTCCGGAACTGGTCTTTGACCACCCGGTAAGCGATCAGATGCCTATCGTGACCTGGAGCGCGGAGAAGAACAACCAACGTACGGCGACGATCCGTGTGTACGGTGAGGACCTGCAGAGTTACACTGACTACACCCTCTTGGTGAAACGTCCCAAATCGACCAAGCGTACCTGTACCTGGACCTTGGACGGCATGGATCTGACGGTGTACAAGGGTTCGCCCTATCAGACCATTACCGTCACCACGAACGACACGGCATATGTGATCACCGTTAAGGCGGAGAACAACCTCAAACAGACCTATTACGCTTCGTGGAACGCAGCTTCCGGTAGCAGCGCGGCAGCCATCGTAACAACCGTTCCGGCCGAAGTAGGCGTGAGCGGCACTTCGACTGCCCGTCTGGCAGAACTGACCGAGGAGCCGGTACTCAACTACTCGCGTGAGTACGCTTTGGACAGCATCGTGATGATCACAACCGACACCTGCTACCTCATCACCGTTTACGGTGTGGGAGCTGACACAACCTATGTGATCCAGCGTCACCCGTCGGACAATGCCCTGTTGGCTTCGATGACGATGAATGACGCTTCCGTACCTGGCTTCTACGACCAGACCTACGATTATATCGTTTCGCTCGCATCACTCGATGCGTTCGAGGCCCTGCCGCAAGACTCAGACGCGAACGTCCAATACACCTTTGTGCCGATTGATGCAGAGAACACCTCGGTGTTCGTGCTCGTCACGGCAGCAGACGGTGTGACCCAGCGTCGTTACTCCGTGCTGGTTCACTTGCACACCTTGGCAACCGACGCTTACCTCGTTTCGCTTACATCGAATGAGGTGTTGCTGCCCGGCTTCCAATCGTCCAAGTACGACTACACCATCCAACTACCGGCCGGCTCTGCTATCCCGCAGATGGCTTCTGTGGCTTGCGACGGCGCTTCCACCGTATCCCAGACCGAGATGGTCGGCTCGTCCGCTGTGGTGACCTTCACCGTCACTTCCGAAGATGGCCTGACACAACGGACCTATACGGTTAACGTGAACGTGCTGCCTTCGGACGCTTGTACGCTCACGAACCTCTTCGTCGGCGACGGCGCCGTAGATGACTTTGCTTCGGACAAACTGAGCTACTCGATCGAGCTGCCGTACGGCACAACCGCTCTGCCGGAGATCGATTATATCAAAGCGGACCGCACCAGTACGGTCAACGTGACGAACGAAGGATGGGATGTGACGGTTACTGTGACCGCGGAAGACGGGGTTCACCAGACTGTTTATACCATCCACTTCACGATCGCCAAATCGACTAACGCTGACTTGCAGTCCATCTTGCTGGACGGCGAGGCATTGGAGAACTTCTTCGTCGATGAATATACGTACGCCATCCAATTACCGTACGGCACCGAACTGCCGGTCATTACGGCTATCCCGGTCGACTCGACCGCTGTAGTTACCATTGAGGGCAACACGATCACAGTGGTTGCGGAAGACGGTATCCATACCAACACCTACGTGCTCAACTTCACGATCGCCAAATCGACCAATGCCTTGCTGCAGTCGATCGAACTGAACGGCGTGCAGCAGCGAGGTTTTGATTCGGATGAGTTCGTTTATCTGGACAGCGTCTCGATGGGTTCGGAGATTCCGGAAGTGACTTGGATCCCGGGTGACGATCAACAACAGATCGACACCGTTTGGACAAGCGATACCCAACTGACCATCACCGTGACCGCCGGAGACGGTATGACCACCGCTGAATACACGCTCACGTTTGAGTTCGTGCTGTCCTCTAACTGGCATCTGTCTGACCTTCAGGTGAACGGCACAACCATAGACGGCTTCCATTCCGACTCAGTATCGTATACTATCATCTATCCGATTGGAACTCCCGAATCGGAACTCGTGACGGAGGATGTCATTCGTGCTATCCCGGTAGAGGAAGGCGCAACCGTCACCGTCACGGTAGATGACAATCACACCATCACGGTCTTCATCACCGCTCCTGACGGCACGGTCGGTGTCTATACCATCGAGCAGTTCATCATGCTCTCCGGCGAAGCTCGTCTGCGTATGATCTGGCTGGACGACAAAGAGGTACGCGCGTACCATATTGATACGTTCACCTATGTCATCACACTCGTGCCCGGATCCGTACTGCCGGCTATCACAGCGGAACCGCTTGATACGCTCGCTACCTGGGAACTGGGTATCGAGACGGAGATAGAGGACGGCAAACGCGTGGAGGTGTACGGAGAGGCGCAGAACGGTGCCACAACGACCTATACGCTGATATTCAAATATGCTAACTGGTCGGCTTCCAGTGTGGTCGATCCGGACGACTACATATTCTACTACGCGGGCAACGGACAATACAAAGCGGTGACCATCGGTATCGGTATCCAGTTCGCGGTCTATGACGCGGCCGGTCGACGCGTATTGATGCAAACTATGCCGGTAGCGGATCCTTCAGACGTGTACGTCACAGTCGATCCCGAGACAGGCAATCAGACACTGGTACAGGTTGACCCTGCCGCGGACGGTATCACCTTCGCTCCGGATTATGGAAAAATGTACTTCTACGTCTTCTTCGATTCGAAGACCAAGAAGATCGCCAAAGGTGGTAAATTTGTGCTAAGTCATTAAAAACTGAAAAAAATCCTGCATACATTTGCGTATGTGGGATTTTTTTTGTAATTTTGCAGCCGCTAATTAGAAATCCTGTGATTGGAATATTTAATGATAATTTCCCGCCGATCTTAGACGGCGTGGCATTGACGGCGCAGAATTACGCCTATTGGCTTCATGAGAAAGGGCACGAGGTGAGTGTGATCACCCCGTACGCTCCCGATTCGATGGATGTGATTGCTGCGGCTCCGTACCCGATTTACCGGTATGTGTCTGTGCCGATTCCGAATCGTCCTCCGTACCGATACGGTTTACCGTATATTGATCCGGACTTCATGTACGAGTGGCGTAAACTGCGGTTTGAGTTGGTACATGCGCATTGTCCGTTCACGACGGCTAACTTGGCCTATTCGGCTTCGCAGAAGCAGCATATCCCCTTGGTCGCTACCTTCCACTCCAAGTACCGCCAGGATTTTGAGCACAATGTGCACAACAAGCAGATCGTCGATTGGATGGTGAACCATATCATCCGTTTTTTCGACAAAGCGGACGAGGTGTGGATTCCGCAGGCAGCGGTAGAACCGACCCTCCGCGAGTACGGATTCAAAGGACACGTGGAGGTCGTGGAGAACGGGAACGATTTCTATACCCCCGTTCAGCAGATCGAAGTTATGCGCGCCGAGATGCGCGAAGAGTTGGGCCTGTTACCCGACGAAACTATGCTGCTCTTCGTCGGACAGCATATTTGGGAGAAGAACATCGGTTTTATCCTCGATTCGCTCGCGCTGATCAAGGACCGGCCGTTCCAGCTCTTCATGGTCGGAACCGGCTATGCGGTACGTGAGATCCGTCAGAAGATCAGCGAACTGGGCCTGCAGGACCATGTCACCATGCTCGGTAATATCCATGACCGCGAGCGTCTGAAGAAGATCGACGCGGCAGCGGACTTGTTCCTCTTCCCCTCCTTGTACGACAATGCCCCCTTGGTAGTCCGGGAAGCGGCGGCTATGCACACACCGGCCCTGATGCTGCAGGAGTCTACGGCCGCTGAGGTTATCCAAAAAGACAAGAACGGCTTCCTCACGCCAAACGACGTGCAGGCATACGCCGACCGTATATCCTATCTGATCGAGAACCCGCAGATACTCCAGCGAGTGGGAGACCGCGCTTCGACCACGATTGCCCGTTCCTGGGAGAACGTGATCGAGGAGGTCATCCTCCGCTACCGGGATATACAAACCGGTTATAAACTCAAACACGGTATCATCATACCCTAATTCAAATCGCCTATGGTACAGATGTTTCTACTTATGCTGCTGCAGACCGCGATGTTGGTCTTCGGGCAGGTGGCGCTCAAACTGGGTATGGCCGATATGCCCAAGTGGGAGTGGTCGTGGTCCTATACCTGGCACCACGTGATTTGTAATCTGTGGATGCTGGTTGCGGTCGTTCTCCTTATCGGGGCCAACTTGTTTTGGATGTGGCTGCTCAATAAATACCCCTTCTCGCAGATCTATCCGCTTACGAGTCTGGGTTTTGTGATGGGCATGCTCTCGGGTCTGTTCATCTTCCACGAGTCGGTGGGGTACATGCAGTGGATTGGTGTGGCGCTCGTCATGGCCGGCTGCTTCTTTATCGGCGGAGGAATGGATTTGTTTAAAGCATAATACAATATTGTATGGAACAGAAGAAAGAATTCATGGTAAAAAGGGATCGTTTCCGGGCCTGGTTAATGGTCGGGAACCGTGCTCCTTGGCTGGTATTCGGCCTATTCGCTATACTCATTTTTGCGCAGACTATGCTGTTTGACCATTTCGCCTTCCGCGAACTGGATCTCCAGCCCTCGTTTCAGAACAGGCTGGCGATGATTCTCAGCAAACTGGCTGCCTCGATCTTCTTTGCTTCGTGGACCTTCGTCTTGCGCGACAAGCGTTGGTTGCTAGTGCTCTCGCTTATCCTCGATACCTGGTTTGTGGCGAACCTCATTTACATGCGCAACAACCATATTCTGCTGGATGCCGAGGCGTTTAATATGTCTGCCAACTTGCACGGCTATTTCTGGTCGGTACTCATCTACGTGGAGTGGATTGACCTGCTGTTCTACGCCTTGACGGGCCTGTTCGGTACGTTCTTCCTCTTTACTACCCGTAGCAACCGCAGTTGGAAAGGGTGGTTAGGTGCCTTGTTGGCTGCCGTTGTTCTGCACATCAGCTCCGAAGCAATCTATGTCAACCACAAACAGAAAACAACCAACACCGAGCAGAAATACGAAATGCTGCCGTTCATTCGCGAACATCGTGAACCCGTTTACGGCTCCCATTTCCCCACAACGGTGGCGAACACCAGCGTGCTCTATTCTCCGATTTATATCTCGTCCGACTACTACCTGATGATCAAGGATATACAGCCGGATCGTCCGCTCTCGCCGCACGACTATGCCATGATGGCACAACTCGACAACGGCGAGGACTCGGCACAACTCAACGGACCGCTGATCATCTTGCTGCTCGAGAGTCTGGAGAACTGGGTTGTGACCCCGCAGATCATGCCGAACCTGTACCGCCTCACCCAAAACGACCATGTGTTCTATGCCAATCGTATTCATACGCAGATCGTAGGCGCACCTTCTGCCGACGGACAGATGATTGTCAACACCGGTCTGCTGCCCATCAATGCCGGCGGAACCTGTCTGCACTACGCCGATAACACCTATCCGGGCATCATGAAACTGGCACCCAAACCCACCGTCTGTCTGCTGCCGCACGACACTTGCGTATGGAACCAGACCAAGATGTCTCCGGCCTACGGATACGATTCCACCATCTGTTACTGCGATATCGACACGATCTTGTTCCAGAAACTGGATAGCCTGGTGGATGAGGGCTACGAGTACATCCAGTGTATCACGCAGTCCACGCATGCTCCGTTCATAAACGAGAAATACAGCCGCTTGGACCTGCCGAAGTCCATGCCTTGGGTGATGTATAACTTTATTCGCGGCTTCAATGCCTTGGATGACGGTCTGGGCTATTTCATTCGTAAGATCGAGACCGACCCCAAACTGCAGAACTACACCATCGTCATCACCGGTGACCATCGTATCCTGCACCACGAGAAACGCCAGCAAATGCAGCGATATGCACGTAGGGTAGGCAGACGGCATGCCGGTAAACCCTTTGCTTGGGTTGCCGATCTGACGCCGACAGACGATTGCCTGCCGCTCATCATCTATTCGCCCAAGATCAAAGGCAATCCGCGTTATACCGACGACTGCTATCAGATGGATATCTATCCCACCTACAGCTCCTTGCTGGGCATGGAGGATTACCGCTGGCACGGTTTCGGTATCAACTTGATGGACTCCACACAAAAACGCGCCATCACAGAGGATGACGCGTACCCGTTGTCGGACAAACTGATTCGCAACAATTATTTTAGTCGCTGATCATTATTTCCAACGATAACCGATACTCAGACTCACAGACTGAGGGTAGATAAGGGCATCCGCAACAGGATCGCCCTTTTTCTCGCTATAGAAGCCTGCTATATCGGACAAGCTGACCTTGTATGAAGCGTTGATGATCATGCCGAACGGACACTCATAGCCGACCAACAGACATATACCGAAGTGGTTGTTGTGCAGCTGATACAAACGGCTGTAGTCATAAGACGGTGTCTCGTCATACGGCATGCGGAACAGCGGCGCAGAAGCCGGTGTGGACTCGTCCAGGTTGTTGTATTTGTCCTTGACGTTGCTCAGATACGTGAAATGGGTAAAAATACCGCCTCCGAACTGAACATATCCTTGCTCCATATTACCAAAACGGCCTAGGAAATAGATAGGCACCTCTACACCGAACGACCACAAGCGGTTCGTCGTGTCGGTTGCCGCAAAATAGTTCTGATGCGCGGTGAGAATGACCTGCGGTTGAATCGCAAAATGCTGGGTGATGGCAAAATCCAAGAATCCACCAACTTCGGCGCCGATACGCATATACGAACTCATCGGTTTGTGGTTTCGGGTGATGATGAAATTGCTTACATTACCGCCTCCGAACACACCGCCGGATACCAGTTTCGGCAGTTTCTCCTGATCCAGCGAATCGAGCAAACGCTCCGTGTTAAACTCATCCAGACGTGCTTTCGCCTCGTCCAGCGTCAACTGTACATTGTTCTGTGCCTGCACACAGAGGCAGGCAAAGAGAAGAATGATTCCTGTCAGCTTTTTCATGATTACAAGGATAGTCTAAAGGTTATCTTAACGCCGTTTCGTCCCCATGCGCCTATCTTACGGCGACCATGTATCATCACCGGCTCTCCGTTCTCATCCACAGCCGGCTGGAAGCCCAGCGTCGGGTTGAGCGGGTCTACCGGTTCCATCTTGCGTATCATATACGGCAACTCGTAGTCGTTGTACGTGATACGGCGGATATAGTCGATACGAATGAATTTAAAGATGTTCTCAAAGCCTGCCGTGATCTCCATATACGGTAACTTACCGATCGGTGAAGACGTGCGGTAGCCGTCCAGCAGGTAGCCGTTGTGGTCAAACGCGTTGTCCACGATACCGTTCTCCCACGGCGTGTGCGGGAAATCATACAAGCCCGTTCCGGTCTCCAGATAAGGGTTGTTCTTCTTGGTCAAACCGCCGTAGATACCCGAGAACGATACCACTCCGCGCAACTTCAGTTTATTGATACCCGGGATGCGGTTCAAGATCCAGCCCTTGAAGTAATAGGTAGCGTACAGCGATACGTACTCGTCCATCAGGAACTCCATCGGTTTCATCTGGTTGAACGCACGCTGGGCAAGGAAAATACTGGTACTCGTCTGCGGGATATACAGATGGGTGAACGGTGTCTTCTGCCATACCATACCGGTCTGTACACGCAGGTCGAGGTGACCAAACGCGGAGAACCAGAAACGTTTGTCAAAGAGGAACTCTGTACGGTTATAGATAAATCCGTCTCCGCCGTTGTGACGGTCGTCCAGGTAGCCCACATAATGGGTGAGCATGATCGTCGGCGCGTCTTTCTCCAACGCGAACGGACTCTCTACGCCCATTCGGTCAATGAACACACGGCTACCCGGCGAGTACTTGAGCTGAATCATCGCCTCGTAGTTTCGATACGAACCGATCGAAGTGGTCGTATGACTCCACGTCGAGTCCATCGGGTTCATCGTCCAGTTCATGCGGTCGTAACTGAGCACACCTGCTGCCTCGTTGTTCGTGAAATCGAACGAAGCCTTGATCGACAGTTTATTACGCCACTCTTTCATGTACTCCATCTTGGCGTGGAACACGTACTGCGCAAACGGCATCGTCGGCTTGCTCGTAGGAATGGACATCAAGATATGGTCGCGGCGAATCACATCCGTCAACTGACCTGGCTCCTCTACATCGTACTGTGCACTCCACTGGATATGGTGACGCAAGCCGTCGTAAGGCTGATTCTTGTGCTTGTCAAACGTATATACGAGCGTCGCATTGTACTTGGGACGCAGGTCGGTTGTTCCGAATGCCGCATAGCCGCGGAAGAAGATCTGGTCGTGCATTTGGGCTGTGCTCACACCGCCAAAACGAACACGGAATCCCTCTAACATATTCCAACTGAAGAATTGATAGATCGGACCGATGTCAAACTTACTCTCATCCAGGTCGCGTGCCGGTGTGGTAGCTACGAACTCGGTCGTCACAGCATTGACGGTAGCGATTGCACTGGCAATCTTTGGATCTGCGGTTACCTCTTGCACCAAGTCATATACCGAACTTTCATACCATGTCAACGGTTCGGGACGTAATGTATCCCAAGCTGCGGCACCGTAACGCACAGCCGTTGAATCGTTCGTCTCCACTTCCTCTGCCGTCATGCTGCTGAACGTCTCCCTCGGAATCGGGGTCTCCAGATCCCAATTGGTGTAGATCTTCGTCTGCCGTGCCAGCATACCGCGTTTGTTATTGAGCACGTAGAACTTGGCATAGGTCGTCGTACGGTCAGGGGCCCAAAGGCCGTTCTCCAACTGCCGGTAACTGTGCTCAATTGAGAAATTGCTCACGAAATTGAGGTTGATATCCGGCGGTATATTAATAGCGTACTTCTTGATGCGGAATGTCGAGTCGTTGACGATATACAAGTGACCCGTAAATCCGTAACTCTCCGAGTTAACCGGCACGAACGCCAAGTCAATACACGGATAACCGTCCACCATGATCGTGTCCATGATGTAGTACTGGTAGAACGTCACCGCCAACGTAGAGGAGAGAGGCGACACGAAACGGTTGAACAGCAGGTTCATGTTGTTGTCGTTGATATCCACGTCCTTAAAAATAGCGTTCAGGTTCTCTTGGAACGCACCCGTAGACACTAAGTCCTCCACTCCGAAGATACGTTTCTTCTGCAATATCTTCTTCTCTCGGTGAGGCTTACGTTGATAGTACTCTTCGTTGATATGCTCGCGAATAGACACCGTCACGTTCGGGTAAACGCCCGTCGTGTCGACATATTTCTGTAAGAAGTTATATCTGCGCCAGAACGGCTTCTCCCAATTGATCTGGATATTGTCCAGCGCAAACGACATACGCGAATAACTCTGCGCGGTGTACTGATCCGCTGTCTGCACGCAGAACGAATCCTTGCGGGCAATCACGTTCTTGATCAACTCCACGGCCGGGTTACCCCTCCGTTTGTACTCGCGTTTGCGGTGTTTGGGCGTCACAACGATATCCTGCAGACCGTACACATCCGGGGTCAACTTGATCTTCACGTCCTTGCGGTTCTGACCCTTACGCAAGGTTACCATCTCGGTCTTGTAACCGATCATCTGGATATTCAGCGTCGTGTAACCCGCTGTATTACTAATCGAGAAATTACCGTCCAAATCAGAGGTCGTTCCCACATCGGAAGGAATCATACCCTGATTGGTGGTTGATTTGAGGAAGTAAACCTGCACAAACGGCAAGGTCTCTCCCGTGTCGCCGTCCACGATCACGCCCGAGATACTCGTGCGTACCGGTCCTTCCTGTGCCTCAACAGGCAGCAGGAACAGGGACAACAAAATGATAATGATGTATTTACTCTTGCTCACGTAAACTCTGTTCGTGTATACTATTCCACAATTGTTCAACAAATTCTGCAGGCAATGCGGTGCCCTTTCGTCCTTCGCCTTTCGCCTTCAGCCTTTCCAATAACTGCTGGTAGCGCTCGGGCTGGAGTGGGGACACGCCGTGCGCTTTCTTCCACGTACCGATTCGCTGACTGACCTCCATTCGCCGTGCGACCGTCTCCAGCAAGGCCTCGTCCAACTCATCGATCTCTGCCCGTAACCAGTTCAGTTCCACACCGTCAGGTGGGCAAATCAGACTAACGAGAGAGAATCGAGAGAGAATCGGATCGAGGGTATCTCGGAGTTCCTTCGGAGTAATCTGCTGTGCACTATCGGATAAAGCAGCCTTGGGATTACAATGCACTTCGATCATCGCGCCATCCAAACCTAACTCGGCAATCTTATCCAGCAGTGCCGGCACTTGGGCAGCGTCTCCGCTCATATGACTCGGGTCCAGCAACATCGCTATATCCGGCCGAGCCGTTCGTACCTGATGCGCCATGCTCCAGCACGGCTGATGGTTACAGCCCCTATGTACCGCAATCACCGGTACACCCGTTTTCTCCAATCGATCGATGTTTCCCAACCATAAATCCGCATCTGCATTCACCGGATTCTTGATCAGCACGCCCTTCAATCTGCACTCTCCATTCTCCCAACTCCCATCTCCAATGGCATCTGCCAACGCTTGTACTGCAAGCGGATTCGCACTCGTTCGGGCACCAATCCACAGATAGTCTATCCCTGCCTGGATCGCGGCCTGCACATGTTCCGGAGTCGCCACTTCAGTTGCTACCGGCACACCATACGTCCGCTTCACTTCCTGCAACCACTCCAATGCAACTTCACCGGCTCCCTGAAACGTGTGTGGGCTCGTGCGCGGCTTCCACGCTCCCGCGCGATAAATAAACGGCATCTCACCGCAAGCGTCTTTCAACTGACTCGCGGTGAGCAACACCTGTTCACGCGTCTCCGCTGAACAGGGTCCCAGAATATATATCGAAGAATGTTTGATCGCTTAGTACGTTAACTGGGCACGGAACACCATTCCCTCAGGAGTAAAGCCTTCGGGGTAGAAATAGTCGGAAATGGTGTAAAAAACTTCGATGAATCCTACGCCATAAGCATAGTCCACGAGCTGCGCGTAGTAGAACGTGTTCTCGCCATCTTGCTCCACCTTATACGAGGTCTCCGGCAACGCTACCTGATACGCTTTATTCGTACCGCTGTTGTACTCGCGGCTCACGCTCACCTCGCCGTAGTTATACACCTCTGCCGTCAGCATATCCACCGTGAAATGGCAGAAGAACATGTTGGCGCTTGCATCGTAAGACCATTCGTTCTGGTCGCATATCAAATCAATGGTCTTCTTGTGAAAACGGCAGTCCGGTGTATTGTTAACACAACCGGTGAACGCCATACTCACCAGAACCAGCATACTGATAATAATACTCTTTTTCATACCAATCATATTTTAGTAAAAAAAACCTTTGCGCTGCAAAGGTACTACTTTTTTATGACATACGCAAATATTATGCCAAAAAACTATTTATTTTGTAATTCTTGTAAAGGGATTCTTACAAAATCGCGTTCTTTCCACAACGGGTGGGGTAGAATAAGCTCATCATCACACCATTCAACCTCCTTCCCCGTTTCGTCAAAGGCCTGAATCAAATCAATATCCATCGTGCGGTCTGCATACTGCCGGTTTACGGACTTATGCGTACGCCCGAGCGCCCGTTCGACAGCCTGTGTCGCATGCAGCACTTCTATCGGACTTTTGTCCGTCTCCAGCACACAGCACACGTTGCAAAACGGGTTCACACTCGCAAATCCCCAGGGCTCGGAATAAAAGAAAGAGGAACAGCATGGGATCACCCCGATCTGCTGCTCCATGAGTCGAATCGCTTGAGCAATCGTCTGCTCGCGGTCGCCTAAGTTACTGCCCAGAGAAAGATAGTATCGCATCCGTTATATGCACCATGAAGGGGTAGAGTTTGGACGTTTGTACTACAGTCGCATCATCCAGCCAATGATAGGCATCGTTCGTGCGATCCATCACAAATACAACCACCAGCACGATCAACCCGTACTTGCACATACCGAACAGACCGCCTAAAATACGATTCGCCCATCCCAGATGAATCTTATTCATCGATTTGTTCAGTTTCCTTGCTACTATCGTCAGCAGTACGGCAATGAGCAGAAAAACAAGCGTATAGGCTATCACGTCACACACTCCTTGCGGCCAATCGGTATTATGCAGTAGCAGCCAGTTGGACAACGGCGGAGCGGCAAAACGTGCGCCGATCACTCCGAGAATCACCACCACAATGGCGATGACCTCGGAGATGAATCCACGCATCAGACCTCGTACAAGGCCTACGATTAGCGGCAGCAGAATAAGTGCGTCCAGCCAATTCATCAATTATTGATAATCGTTCGGGTTAAACTCTTTCGGAACCCACGGCTCGTCGAAATCACCCTGCCAGTACATTTTGATGTCATTGACACCGATGCCCGGAATACCACGCGGAGTAACAGACCACTCGTAGCCGTCCAATTTATCTTGTGCTAGGTCGGAAGCCTTATCCAAGTACCAACCTAAGATACCGGTCACGTCGCCTTCGTAGTTCGCACAGTTGGCTACACCGTGGCGGTCTGCGCCAGGCAGATAATAGTACGCGAACTTAGCGTACTCGGAGCAAGAGCACATGATCTTCTTTGAACCCTGATCTTGCAGCACACGGCTTTGCGGATAACCGATGTTATTGGTTGTCGGAGCGAACACATTCGCGTTGGACGATGAATCTGGGTGTAACGTGTCGCACTTGGCGAGTGTGCCGTTGTCGTCAAACTGACCGGTGAAGTGTACGTCGCGGATAACCACCAAACGACCATCTGCTTTGCGCACTTTGTCCATACCCTCAGCGGTTGCTGCCGGCTTGAGATCAATCTGGCTGTACAGCGTTTCCAAGGTCACGGTGTCGTATTTGAGCTTGCTCACATCCGGAGTACCCAACATACGGGTTGCGCGAATGAAACGCGTCTCGTTGATACGACCCGGACACCAACCTACCTTCTGCGAAGCGTTCATCGCATAGATGTTGTTGTTGTACGAGGGAACGCACAACTGCGGCTGGTTCGCATAGCGACCTACGGCCAGACCGTTACAACGAATCAGAATCTCCTGACCCATATGGAACATACCGCCGCACGAACCGAGGTCCGCCGAGATACGAAGGTTCTGCTGCTCACCGTTGACTACCTGCTGGATAACCATGGCCTTGTAGAAGTTACCGGCGTAGTCGTCCGTGCAGATACGGCCACGGATATAGATACCCAGCGTATCCTCCTTGATGGTATCCACCGAGTACATATACAGATCATGTACTGCGTCATGCGAACGCTCACGATACGGGGTCGTGTCGCTTACATACGAACCGGCTTCGGTCATGAACGCATCGAGGAACTCGTTGAGCGTATAGATCTTGTATCCGTGAACAGGGTTCTCCTCTGCCAGAATCTTGTCCAGTGACGATTCGTCGGTGAACACATCCTGGTCGGTCAATGCGCGCGGTTCACAAGATACCAATGCAAGTACGAAGGTACTAAGTACAATGTACGATAAATATTTACTTGTCTTCATATTTGCTTAGAATTTATAAGTTACTGATAAGAAGAAGTTTACACCCCAAGCGTAGTAGTACTTGGACGGATATTTCCATGCGTTAGCCGTGATGACCGAGTTCTGATAGTCTTTCTCACCTTGACGTACAGCGCGCGGCAGACGTGCCTGCTGGTAACCGCCGGTCTTGAAGTGGGTGTTGTTGGTCAGGTTGGTCACACTCAGGTTGATGGAAACAGATTGACGGTTCGGCAAATAAATGAGCTTACCTACCGACGCATCAATCAGGAAGCGGTTCAGCGGATTCGTAGCCGCCAAACTCTCTTGCATGGTCATGATGTTATACGGATACTTGAGTACAGGAACACCGTTCTCATCCAGTACGGCGTTGTTGTACGTTGCATTACCGTCTGCGTCAAACGTTACATCCAACGGCATGTTGTCCGTTGTCTGAATAGCATTCGCATACGTGTCGCCGAACCAACCGTTCACTGCGGTTCCGTCCAAACGACGGCCGGTGTACAGACCTTGCATACGACGGCTCGGAGCTACGCTCAGGTAGTTCCAGTCATGGTAACTGACTGTCACGTCAGCGAACCACATCTTCGGGTGGAAGAACGACAACTTCAAACTGGCGTTCACTTGCGGACCTGTCGACAGTTTCAGACCTTTCAACAGCACTTTGTCGCGCGTCTCGAACACGAGCTTACCTGTCGCCAGATCCTGAGTCATCGGCATGCCGTTCTCAGCCGAGCTGACAGCGATAGCGTCGCTCGTGTAGCGGTAGTCGCCTACCGAAGTAACACCCGTCAAAGTGAAGTAAGTACCCATCTTAACGGCCAAAGCAGCCTCGATACCCATATAACGCTTGTCAATACCGGTCATGGCCTGGTTGACGAACGTACGAGCCTCGTCATCGTAGTAGCCGTTGAGTTCCGTGCCGTTCCAAGTCTGGGTGAAGAAGCCCGTTACACGACCGCGAACGATCGGGTAGTTGAACTCATACGTCAGGTCAGCACCTGCGATCTTCTCACTGGCGGCATAGAAATCTACAAGGTTCTTCGCATTGTCGTGCGTGTAGATATTGCTAACTACAGCGTCGTGTACACGTTGCGAGATATAAGCATCACGCGCATACGGAGCACGAGTCTCTGCCAATGCGTTCAACTTCAAGTGGTTACGACCATTGATCTTGTAGTTCAGACCGAGCTTGAACGCCGGATCCAAGAATTGGTGAGCCTCACCGACATAGGTCGTACCGGCTTTCAGCTGCCCGGATTTCTCCAACGCTTTGATCTGGTTGTAAGCACTCTTACCGTAGTAAATCCACGAGTTGCTGTTCGACACCTCGTCTGCGATCTTGGTCAGGTACCATGCACGGCCGTTCAGCATGTTGGTCGTACGCTGCATAGCCGAGTAGTTGAGCTGGAGCGCGTAGTACAAATCCACTTCGTTGAACGTCCACTCGTTCTGGAACCAAACGTTAGCCTTCTCCATATTGATGCGGTAGTCGTAACCGAAATGACGGCCGTCTGCCTTGATCACCGTGTTGTAGTCATCGGCAATCTCGTTCTTGCGCACGTTCTTGATATCCTCCTGCGTGAAACCGCTGTTGGTAGCCAACTCCTTGATGTCGCGGTCTGCGAATGCATCAATATCAATCCACTGGTTACCGCCAAGCAGGTCGTCAACAGTCTTATAATGAATACCTTGCGAGTGCTTATACTCCAGACCGACCGTCATCTTGAGGTGGTCGTGCGAAGTGTTCACGTAGTTAGCAGACGCGCTCAATTCCTGGATATCATTATGACGACGCTCAACGATATAACGTGCCGAACCCGTCGGATCGGTCAGGTTATTCGCCAAGTTGGCTGCATACAGATTATCCCAATTGATCTGCGTGGTCTTGTTATCACGGTTCTTCCAGAGGTTAACCAGCGTGTTGTATTGTGTCTTGTCAACCGACGGACCTACCAGGTAACCATCGTCACCGATAAATCCGGAACCGAGGCTGTTACCCTTCATGTCCTCACCGATGAACAGACCCCAGGGATAGTGGGTCTTGCCGTCTTCCTCAAACAACTGCTCTGCCGAAGTCTCGTTGTTCGGGTTGGCAATCTGACCGTCCCATAGGAACGAAGGCAGGTTGCGGTAATAGTCCGGACGAGGATCGGGAGCGTTGTAGAACGTCAACGCCGAGTTGGAGTACCACGAGTAGTGATAACCCACAGCTACTTTCAACCAGTGGCGCTCGTTGAACTTATGCTCGTACGCTGCAATCACCGTCGGGTCATACGACTTGACAATACGCGAGTTACGAACCTTGCCGTCCTGATAACCCCAATACGGATTGTAGTTATTGCTACCCGTCAAGTCATACACCTCTTGCGTCACAGCAGCGTTCTGACCGCGCTCGGTCGGAGCACCGAAGGTGATCAATTTCAAACGGGCATTGTCCCACACTTTCTCAGCCGAGAAGAAGTAACCCAGCGAGTAGTACTTGATACCTTCACCGATGATACCTTTGTTGTCCACATACGGCGAAAAGCGGTATGCCAACTGACCGATAAACGCCCAGCCGTTCGGCAGAATACCGCTCGCATACGTAGCGTTCACACGCGCTTTGTAGTTACGGTTCGTGCCCGCAGCGCCTACTTTCCAGCCTTGTGCATAACGGCTCGCACCCATCAGGTAATTGGTCGATTGACCAAAACCGCCAAACGAGAAGTTCGTCGCCTCAATCGGGTTAACCACCTCTTTGTAGCGGCTCGCATCATTCAAACCACCCATAGCCGAGTAATTGAACTGACCACGCTCTGCCGAGTTAAAGCTCAGACCCTCAATGTAATAGCTCTCAGCATAAGACTGATAACCACGGTTGCGGTAGCGAGCAGTCGACCATGCGAAAGAAGTGTTCGAATTGAACACGTCCGTCGATGCGGAAGACGACGAAGCTTGCGCTTGCGAACGACCTTCGTCATCGCTCATCTCCTCTTCCGTCAGGTTTAGAAGAATCTCGTCCTGCGCTTGCGAAACAATGTTCTGCTGCAGACGAATCGCATCCAGTTGGTTGGCTTGGTTGTCCTTGAGGTTCACCAATTCCAACGCGGCCATGTAACCTTCTGCCTCGATGAGCACCTCCTCGTCCATCGCTTCCAGGTAGAGTAGGGAGAACTCACCAGCCGCGTTGGTCGTCGTGGAGATGTTTTGGTTCGCGAGTGTTATCTTTGCGCCTACCACTGGTTGCTGCGTAGCCTCATCGATAACGCGACCCTTGAGTGATGTCTGCGCCCAAGCCGTTACAGCGACCATCAGCACAGCCATCAGTGTAAAGAGTTTGTTTCTCATAACGATTGTTTGTTAGTGTTTTTTATGATAGTTAATTTTTGCTTTAGCCTTTAACCTTTAGCCTTTTGCCATTATCAGAACTCCGCTGTCTTCGGCGTTCTCGGGAACGGAATCACGTCACGGATGTTCTGCATACCTGTCACAAACAGCATCAGACGCTCGAAGCCCAGACCGAAGCCTGCGTGAGGTGCACTACCGAAACGACGCGTATCCAGATACCACCACATATCCTTCATCGGGATGTGACGACGCTCAATCTCCTCGTTGAGCAGATCCAGACTCTCCTCACGCACACTACCGCCAATGATCTCACCGATCTGCGGGAACAGCACATCTGTGCCTTGTACGGTCTTGCCGTCTTCGTTGATCTTCATGTAGAACGCCTTGATATCCTTCGGATAATCGGTCATGATAACCGGCTTGCCGAAATGCTCCTCTACCAGGTAACGCTCGTGCTCCGAGGCCAAGTCGTCGCCCCAGTTGCAGGGGAACTCGAACTTCTTGCCGTTCTTGATTGCCTCCTGAAGAATGTTAACACCCTCAGTATACGGCAGACGAACGAACTCCGTGTCTACGACGCTCTTCAGACGCTCAATCAATCCCTTGTCTACAAACTGATTGAGAAACTCCAGATCGTCCATACAGTGCTCCAATGCCCAGCGTACGCAGAACTTAATAAAGTCCTCCTCCAAATCCATCAGCTCGTCTTTCTGAATAAATGCCACTTCCGGCTCAATCATCCAGAACTCTGCCAAGTGACGCGGCGTGTTACTGTTCTCGGCGCGGAAGGTCGGACCGAACGTGTAGATCTTACCCAACGCCATCGCGCCCAATTCACCTTCCAACTGACCGCTCACCGTCAGCGCGGCCTGCTTGCCGAAGAAATCGTCGCTATAATCGATCTGGCCGTTCTCGTCGTACTTGAGGTTATACAGGTTCTTCGTGGTCACTTGGAACATCTGACCGGCACCCTCACAGTCACTGGCCGTAATAAGCGGCGTGTGGAAATAGAAATAACCGTGCTCGTGGAAATAGGTGTGAATGGCCATCGCCATGTTGTGACGAATACGGAACACAGCGCCGAACGTGTTCGTACGTGGACGCAAATGCGCTACCGTGCGCAAAAACTCCATACTCAATCCCTTCTTCTGCAGCGGATACTTCTCAGGATCAGCGGTGCCGTACACCTCCAACTCCGTCAACTGAATCTCCACGGCTTGACCTGCGCCCTGACTCTCTACCAGAATACCCGTCGCCGAGATACATGAACCCGTCGTCACGGGTTTGAGACGCTCCTCGTCAAACTTCTCCAGGTCCACTACGATCTGGATGTTCTTAATGGTCGAACCGTCGTTGAGGGCAATGAACGAAACATTCTTGTTGCCACGACGGCTACGTACCCATCCACGCACATTGATCTCAGCTCCAAAATCCGTACGCTTCAATGCGTCTATAATTACTGTTCTTTGCATTATATCTATAAACTTTAAACTTTCAACTTTCAACTATAACTGATATTGACTATAGTCTTCTCCCATACTGTTCATACTCGCCCCGTTGGGATTCATCTGCTGCCCGAACGAGTAGGCCTGTTGGTTATTGTTGATGCTCGACTGAATCGATACACTCTCCGTGCCTACCGGAATCGAGTCCAACTCATTCGGATCAATTGCCTCGTCCTCATTCTGGAACTTGGCGTACTTGCCACGGAACCGCAACCAGATACTGTCCGTCGCACCATTACGGTGTTTCGCCACAATGATCTGTGCCAGACCGCGCAAGTCCTTACCCGTCTTGTCGTCGTTGTACAAGTGGTAATATTCCGGTCGGTGAATGAAACAAACCATATCGGCATCCTGCTCAATCGCTCCCGACTCTCGCAAGTCGCTCAACTGCGGTGTCTTACCTTCCACGCCCGGACGGTTCTCTACACCACGGTTCAACTGCGACAGCGCTATAATCGGTATATCCAACTCCTTCGCCAGCGCCTTCAGGCTGCGCGAGATGATACTCACCTCCTGCTCACGGCTGCCGAAACTCGATCCCTGCGCGTTCATTAGCTGCAGGTAATCAATGATGATCATGCGCACATTGTGCTCGCGCACGAGCTTACGCGCCTTCGAACGCAACTCAAAGATCGACAACGAAGGCGTGTCGTCCAGATACAGCGGTTTACCCTTCATCACGTTGATCTTCGTATTCAACCGCCGTGTCTCTTCCTGACTCATCTTACCCGTCTTGATACGGTCACCTTCCAACTCGCACACGTTCATAATCAAACGGTTAACGAGCTGTACATTACTCATCTCCAGCGAGAAGATAGCCACCGGTATATTGCGATCTACTGCGATATTCTTCGCCATCGACAGCACAAAAGCCGTCTTACCCATCGCCGGACGAGCTGCGATAATAATGAGGTCCGGTGTCTGCCAACCTGACGTGATCTTGTCCAAGGCCGTGAAACCTGACGGGATACCACTGATCGAACCCGTGTTCTTCGACGCTTTCTCCATACGGGCAAAAGCCTCTTCAATCACCGGGTCAATCTGCGTCACGTCCCTCTTCTGGCTCCGTTGGCTGATCTCGAAGATACCGGCCTCCGCCTCTTGCATCAACTCGTCTATGTCCTGCGTCTCGTCAAATCCCTTCTCCTCGATTTGTGCCGCCATGGCAATCAGATCACGCGCGGTCGCTTTCTTGGCAATGATCTCCGCGTGATATCGCAAGTGAGCTGCCGAAGCGACACGACGACTCAATTCGGCCAGATAAACCGCACCTCCGGCTTTCTCCAGCGTACCCAGACTGCGCAGTTTCTCGCCCACCGTCATCACATCAATCGGCTGATCTTTCGAGGCCAACTCACGGATCGCCTCGTAGATGACGCGGTTCTGGTCCTTATAGAACACCTCCGGACGTAACAGATCCGCTACCATTCCGTAGGCTTCTTTCTCAATCATCAACGCACCCAACACCGAGTCTTCCAACTCCTGTGCCTGCGGGGGTAACTTACCCATATCGTTGGCGCCGACCTTGATGATGGTCGTTGCTGGCGTGCGTTTGTTATTTTTGGTTGTTCCTGCCATATGCAGTCAATAAATTGTGTGCAGCGATAAAACTGCTGATCTCGTTATTCAGTACTTGTCGTTCGGCTACTTCCAATTGGTGCTCCATCTGCTCGTTCTTGTAGAACCCGTCGAGCAATGCCTGATTGATCGTCTCGTACATCCAGTACTTGGCCTGCTCCGTACGGTGTGCGTCAAAATAGCCGTTCTGCTTGGTGAAAGTAATATAATCTTCGATGTTCTGCCAAACTTCCATCACGCCGCTGTGGTCAATCGACGAGCAGCAGATGGCATCCGGTTGCCAACCCGACTCGGAAGGCGGGAATAGCGCCAACGCGTTCTTGAAGCTTATGCGCGCTACGCGTGCGCGTTCTATATTATTTCCGTCGCATTTATTGATCGCGATACCGTCTGCCATCTCCATGATGCCGCGTTTGATGCCTTGTAACTCATCTCCCGTTCCCGTCACCTGAAGCAGCAGAAAATAATCCACCATCGAGTGCGCTGCCGTCTCGGATTGACCGACACCCACCGTCTCCAGCAATATCGTATCAAACCCTGCCGCTTCGCACAGCACAATCGTCTCTCGCGTCTTACGCGCCACACCGCCTAACGAACCCGCACTCGGGCTGGGGCGAATGAACGCATTCGATTTCACGGACAACTCGTTCATACGTGTCTTGTCACCCAAGATCGAACCCTTGCTCCGTTCACTGGACGGGTCAATCGCCAACACGGCGAGTTTCTTGCCCTTGTTGCACAATTCGATACCAAGCGCCTCAATGAACGTCGATTTGCCGGCTCCCGGCACACCCGTGATACCCACACGAATCGAATTCCCGGCGTAGGGTAGGCACAACTCAATCACTTTTTGTGCAATCTCCTGATCGGCCAGCAAATTACTCTCAACCAGCGTCACCGCTTGACTGAGAATCGTCATATCACCGCGACGAATGCCCTCGAAATACTCTTCAGGGGCTAACACCGTCTTCTTACGGCGAAACGTAGCATACGGATTGACGGAAGGCAGGTTCTCTACGCCTGCGTTCACCGTCAATCCTTTGTACTCGGCACTATTTTCTGGATGCTCGATCATTCAACGTCGAAGTTGATCTTCACTTTCTTAATCGGGTTCACGTAGTCGTTGGTGATGATCACCACCTCACGGCTGTAGTTACCCGGGTTCAGACCTTTGGTCTGGATCTCTACCGTGATAGCACCTTTCTTACCCGACTTGATCGGTTTCGGTGCTTTGAGGGTCATGTGGTCGTCGGTCGAATAAGCACGGCGAATCTCCAACGGGTTCACACCGATGTTCTTGATCGGGAATACGAACTTGATCGTCTTGCCGGCTGCTGCCTTACCTGCGTTGTACTCAGCGGCGCTCTCGATGATCGGAGCCTGCTGTTTCTGCTCAACCGTCAAGTTGCTGAAATCTTCCACGATATTGGCCTTGATGGTCAACTTATACGTGTCCGAGATATCTTTCTTGCCGTCTACAACAACGAATGCATAGATCTCTACCGGACCGTACAACTTGGTGTTGGCCGTGTTCATCGAGAACACGAACTTACCCGTCTCGTTAGCCTTCGGGCTCTCCAGCGTTACCTGCGATACCACGTAGTTCTCATATACCGCGTTGGTAGCCAACTCCACCTTGTGCTCAGCCTGCGTCAGGTTAGCGTACTCCAACTCGCCGCTCTTGATCTCACCTTTCTTGATCGTGCCCAGATCCAGCGTCATGGTCTTCATGTTGATGTCTCCGACTGCAATCGTGTATTTGTTTACCGGCTTGGCAGGTTTCGGAATCACCTCACCCTTGATATACACACGTGTCGTAGCCTCTGTCGCATTCGAGGTGATCGTCACCGTCTTTTGGAAACGACCCGGACGACCGTTCGGGTTATACGTTACGGTGATGCTGCCTGTCTGACCCGGCTCTACCGGCTCTTTGGTCCATGTCGGTGTGGTGCAACCGCAACTCGCACGTACATTGCTCAGCACGAGCGGAGACATACCTTCGTTCTTGAAATTAAATACTACGGATACACGTCCGTCTTCCTCATGAATCTTACCGAAATCATGTTCGGTCTTCTCAAATGTGATGACCGGCTGTTGACCCATCATGGCAACTGCTACGAGTGCCATCATCAGTGTACTGAAAATCTTTTTCATAACTTAATGTTTTTAACTTATTCTTCGTATTTCTTTAATGTCATTAATCTTTCGAATCGCTTTGAACAACGCATCCAATTCCGATCGGTCATACACATACAACTCCATCGTTCCTTGGAAGATGCCGTCTTCACTCGATATATTGATCGAACGAATGTTGATGTGAAAATCCGTCGTGATGGCTTGCAGCACGTGGATGAACACACCGAATCGGTCAATACCCTTCAATTCCACCGTCTCCACGAACGACTGTACACGATGGGTGTTCCAGGTCGCCGAATAGATCCGCTTGCCGTAACTGGTCTTCAACAGATTCGCTTCCGGGCAGTCAATCTTATGAATATGCATCTTGCCATTCTCGTCCATGTATCCCAGCACCTCATCGCCCGGAATCGGATGACAGCAGTTGCTCAAAAAATACTCCTTGCCCAAATTCTCATCCGTCAGCACAATCGCTTTCGGCCCTTTCTTCTTCTCTTTCGCCTCTTTCGCCTCTAACCTTTCGCCTTTCGCCTCTATCCGTTCGCCTTTCGTCTCTTTCTCTTCCTCACTCTTGCCAAAGAACGGAATATACGACCGCCAGCCGCGTTTGGGATAGATGATCTCGTGTAGGTTATCCAGCCGAATCAGGCCCTGTCCTACTTGCAGATACAACTCGGAGGGTTGACTCAAATCATAATGCTTCAATAACCGTGCCAAAACCATGTCGTTCTTGCCGACAAGGTCCTTATCCATCGCGATCGCATCCTCCACAAGCCGCTCGCCATGCTTGGCATAACGACGTTCCTCTCGGTGGAAATATTGATTGAGTCCGTTCCTTGCTTTCGCCGTCGTCACCATGCTCAACCACTCTTTCTCGGGATGCTGGCTGTTGGACGTCAAAATCTCCACTTGATCACCGCCTTTCAACTGATACGACAGTGGAACCAGCGAGTGGTTGACCTTGGCGCCGATACAATGCTCACCCAACTTCGAGTGCAGCATGAACGCAAAATCCAAAGCCGTTGAACCCAGCGGCATCGTCTTGATCTCACCCTGCGGCGTGAACACGAACACCTCCTGCGCGAACAGGTTCAACTTGAACGTGCCCAGGAACTCCATCGCATCCTTATCCGGGTGAGCCAAGATCTCCTTAATGGCCTGAATCCACTTGTCCAACTCCGAGTCGTCCGCTTCGCCGGTCTTGTATTTCCAATGCGCTGCATAACCGTGTTCGGCAATCTCGTGCATGCGGTCGGTACGAATCTGCACCTCAATCCACTCGCCGTTATTACCCATCACCGTCACGTGCAAGGCCTCGTAGCCGTTCGCTTTCGGCGTGGAGATCCAATCGCGAATACGCTCCGGGTGAGGACGGTATAATTCCGTGATCGCGGAGTAAATCATCCAACACTGGTCCTTCTCGCTCATCGACTCGTTCGGCGTGAAGATGATACGAACGGCCATCAGATCGTACACGTCCTCAAACGCACACTGCTTGGCCATCATCTTCTTCCAAATCGAATAAGCGGTCTTGATGCGCGCCTTGAGCGTGAACGTGTATCCCATGCTCGTCAGACGCTCACGAATAGGCTGGGCGAACACTTCGAAACTCTCGAACTGCTTGTCCTTAATCGCCTCCAGTTTGTCGTGTATCTCATTCCAAGTCTCGGGATGCTCGTATTTGAAACTCAGGTCCTCCAACTCTGTCTTAATCGGGAACAGACCCAAGCGATGAGCCAACGGCGCATAGATATACTGCGTCTCGCCGGCTATCTTGTACTGCTTGTTCTTCGGCTGCGAACCCAGCGTACGCATGTTGTGCAAACGGTCGGCAATCTTAATCAGCACCACGCGGATATCATCACTGATGGTCAGCAACAACTTACGGAAATTCTCCGCCTGCTCACTCGCCTGATCACCGAACACACCGCCGCTGATCTTGGTCAAGCCGCTCACAATCTGCGCAATCTTGTCACCGAACAAGCCCTGGATATCTTCCACCGTATAATCGGTGTCCTCCACTACGTCGTGCAACAACGCCGCACAGATACTCGTGCTGCCCAAACCAATCTCACGCACACAAATGCGCGCGACAGCAAGAGGATGCATGATATACGGTTCGCCACTCAAACGACGAACACCGTAATGCGCCTTGTGCGCGAAATTAAACGCGTGCGTGATCAACTCCACTTTTTGACGGTGGGGCGTATGCGCATAATCGTCTAACAACGCCTCAAACTCGCGTTGGATCATCAACTCCTCTTCTTGTGTAAACTCACTCGGTTGCATAGGACAAGTCAAAATCGCGGCAAAATTACAAAAAAAAAATGACATGTGCAAGCGCGCACACATAATTTTGAAAAAAAATGCATTTTTAGCTACAAAGTGGCCAACTTTCGCCTTTTGCCTTTCTCCTTTCACCCTTTTTTTGTACCTTTGCAGCGAATTTTAATTTGGCGTATTATGCGGAAATACCTCTATATACTGTTTGCACTCGTACTGGCCCTGCCGATGATGGCACAGACCAACTACACCGTGGTGCTTGATGCCGGACATGGCGGCAAGGACCCGGGAGCGGTCGGTAAGGTCTCCAAAGAGAAAGATCTCAACCTCAAACTCGTGCTCAAGATCGGACAGTTGCTCAAAGAGCAATATCCCGACGTCAAGGTCGTCTATACCCGTTCGACCGACGTCTTCATTCCGCTCCAACAGCGTGCCGACATAGCCAACAAAGCGAATGCCGACCTGTTCATCTCTATCCATACCAACTCGGCCGAATCCAAGGTTCCCTGCGGTGTGGAGACTTTCATTCTCGGAACCGAGAAGATGGAGGCCAACCTCGATGTAGCTATGCGAGAGAATGCCGTGATGAAACTCGAGTCGGATTACAAAACGACCTACCAGGGATTCGATCCCAACTCCATTGACTCCTACATCATGTTCGAACTCATGCAGAACAGTTACATGGACCAATCCCTTCAGTTCGCCACCCAAGTGCAGAACCGCTTCGTCGGACACCTTAACCGCGAGGACCGAGGTGTGCGCCAAGCCGCTTTCTGGGTGCTCCTCAAGACGGCATGCCCTTCTATCCTGTTCGAGATGGGATTCATCTCGAATCCCGATGAAGAGAAATTCCTCAACAAAGAGACGTCCATGACCCAAATGGCACAAGCCATCGTCAACGCCTTCGGCGCCTATACCCACCGTCAGGCTGTTCGCCAAGCCGAGATCGATACGGTTCCGGCTCCGCAACCGGCACCTCTAACCTCTAACCTCTCACCTATCACCTATTATGCCATTCAGGTCTGTGCGTCCAAAGTGCCGCTTCAACCCAACGACCCGCAACTCAAAGGACTGACCTGCGAATGCATGCAAGTGGGCGATTGGTACAAGTACTACACCGCAGCTGACACCGACCGCGCCAACGTAGCAAAACAACTGCCGGAAGTCAAGAAACTGTTCCCCGATTGCTGGATCATAACTGTCAAAAAATAAGCTTCATATGAAATACAAACGTGAAATAAAAATAGGTGTGCTGGCCGTAGTATGCTTCTTCCTGCTCTTCTTCGGATTCAATTTCCTCAAGGGCATCAACATCTTCTCGCCAACCAACGCCTACCACGGCCGCTTTGCCCATCTCCACGGACTCGAAGAACAGGCTGCGGTCTATATCAACGGACACAAAGTGGGACATGTGCACACTATCGAGTACGATTTTGCACAGGACAGCGCCTTCTCCGTTGAGATCGCGATCAACAAGGATATCCAGCTCCCGCAAGGTACCCGCATGGCGCTCGTAGCAGACGGTCTGCTCAGCGGCATGGCTGTTGAACTCCAATTTCCGGAACATTCGCCTTTAGCCGATAATCTTTCACCTATAGAGCACGATTCCTACCTCCCCACCACCTACGTGCCGGGACTCATGGAGTCGCTCCAAGGCGAACTGCTCGTGCATGTCGATCAGGCTATTCAGGATGTGGATTCGCTTGTCGCGCAACTCCAGAACCAACTGGACGGTGATCACCTCCAATCGACCCTCACCAACGTCGATCGCGTGTCTTCCGATCTGACCTCCGTCTCGTCCGAACTCAAACACCTCATGGCACACCAAGTGCCTGGTATTGTGAACAATGCCGATACGGCAGTTGCTAACCTCAATACCGTTGTGGCCGACCTCAAACAGGCCAACCTGCCGGCTACCATCGCACGTGTCGATACCGCAATGGAAGGAGTCAATATCCTCCTCACGGACGTGCGCTCGGCCGAAGGAACAGTCGGCCAATTGCTCTATAACAAAAAACTCTACGAGCACCTCGACGCGACCATCCTCTCCGCCGATTCGCTCATCACCGACATCAAGGCCAACCCCAAACGCTACATCAACGTGTCCGTGTTCGGAAAAAAAGATAAATAAATGTCCCAAATGGTGTTTGACAAATTGTTCCACTATTTGTAGATATTCTAAACAGCAATAATTTTCAACAATGCGTAGCATACAGACAATAAGCATGTTACGCATTTTATTAACAAAAATTCATTTCCCTATTGTGCAATTCAAAACTCCTAAAAATCAGTCAGTTAGTATACCCCCAAAATTGCTAAAAAACTGTTTTTCAAGTACTTCAATTTAACCTCCTGAAAATGCGTTAGTTACGATTATGCACATTTTTTTGTATTTTTGAAAAATTTGCATATGTCAAAAAAAAGCAGTACCTTTGCACTCGCTTTTGAAAAACTTTCGGGTAAAATTGCCCGGATTTTTTATCGCTCAAAGCGAAAAACAAATAACACCTTATATAATATATATATGCAAACGATTCAACAACAATGGGCTCAATGTCAGACCATCTTGGCTGACAACCTGACGAGCAGCGCGTACCAGACCTGGTTCGCTCCTATTGTGCCGTTGCAGTTTGCTGATGGGGTGTTAGTGCTGCAGGTTAAGTCGCAGTTTGTGGCGGAGTACATCGAGGAGAATTATATCCCTCTGCTTTCCGCGGCAATCTTCCGCGTGTTTGGTCAGGGAACACGTCTGGAATACCGGGTGTTGATTGATTCAACCTCCGGCGCAGGAACCAGTCTTCCGTCCACAGCTGCGCATAACCAACCGCAAATGGCCATGCCTAACCAGCGTGTGATGCCGTCCTTCGACACCCAACTCAACGCGCTCTATACCTTCGACTCGTTCGTAGCCGGAGAACCCAACAAGCTGGCGCGTACCGCTGGTCTGGCCATCGCCAAGCAACCGGGATCGACCGCGTTCAACCCGCTGTTCATCTACGGCGGCAGCGGAGTAGGAAAAACCCACCTCGCCAACGCCATCGGTAACCAAGTCCGTGCGCTCAATCCGCAAATGCGCGTACTATACGTTAGCGCCAACACGTTTAAGTTGCAATACCAGGACGCAGCGAAGAACAACCGTATCCCTGACTTCCTCAATTTCTACCAGTCCATCGACGTGCTCATCATGGATGATATCCAGTACTTCGCGGGACTCAAAGGAACACAGGATACGTTCTTCCACATCTTCAATTATTTACAGCAGAGCCGCAAACAACTCATTCTCACTTCCGACCGTCCGCCGATTGAACTCAAGGACATCGAAGAACGACTGCTCACCCGTTTCAAATGGGGTCTGTCGGCCGAAGTCAAACGGCCTGATTATGAGCTGCGTCGAAATATCCTGCTCGCTAAGATGCGTCGCGACGGTATCGTGCTCAACGACGATGTGGTCAACTTCATCGCGCAGAACGTCAGCGAGTCCGTACGAGACCTCGAGGGGGTACTCGCATCCTTGCTGGCCCACTCGACACTCACCGACCGCGAGATCGATCTGCAACTGGCAGAACAAGTGATTAGTCATATCGTGACTATTCACCAGAAACAAACAACGGTGGGAGACGTCATCACGGCGGTTGCGAACCATTTCAACCTCTCGGAGAAACTGCTTCTTTCCTCAACTCGCGCACGCGAGATCGCAAACGCACGTCATATAGCGTTCTATCTGAGCAAAGAAATGACCAACAGCTCCCTCAACGAGATCGGATACAAGATGGGTAAACGTACCCACGCAACAGTGTTGCACTCCATCTCGCTGGTTAACGAGCAACTCGAATTCGATCCTGTTCTCCGACAGCACATTGCCCAACTGCAAGCTGCCATCAAGGCATAAAAAAATCGACACTTTCACGTGCCGATTTTTTTTAAACTATAACCTTTCGCCTTTATTACATCATTCCTCCCATTCCGCCTGCGGGCATGGCAGGAGCAGGATGCTCTTCGGGATGATCGACGATCACGCATTCGGTGGTGAGGAACATACCGGCAACCGACGCAGCGTTTTCAAGGGCTACACGAGCTACCTTAGCCGGATCAATCACACCGGCCTCGAACAGGTTCTGGTACTCGTCCGTACGGGCGTTGTAACCGAAATCAGCCTTGCCGCAACGAACCTTCTCTACCACCACTGCACCTTCCTTACCGGCGTTCGCCACAATCTGACGGAGCGGTTCCTCAATCGCACGGCGTACGATCTCAATACCCGTCTGCTCGTCCTCGTTGTCGCCCTTCAAGCCTTCTAACGCAGCCTGTGCACGGATATACATCACACCGCCGCCGGGAACAACACCCTCTTCAATCGCAGCACGCGTAGCGCTCAACGCGTCGTCCACACGGTCTTTCTTCTCTTTCATTTCGACCTCGCTCGCAGCTCCGACATTGAGTTGAGCTACACCGCCGGCCAACTTAGCCAGACGCTCCTGCAGTTTCTCCTTGTCGTAGGTCGACTTGGTCGCTGTGATCTGTGCCTTGATCTGACCGACACGTGCTGCAATCGCCTCTTTGTTACCGGCGCCATTGACGATAGTCGTGTTGTCCTTGCTGACCGTGATGGTCTCAGCCGTACCAAGCATCTCAATCGTGGCCTGGTCCAACTTGATACCTTTCTCCTCGCTGATCACCGTACCGCCGGTCAGGATAGCAATATCCTCCAGCATCTCTTTTCTACGGTCACCGAATCCCGGCGCTTTGACTGCACAGATCTTGAGCTGTGCACGCAGACGATTGACAACCAACGCCGTCAAAGCCTCGCTATCGACGTCCTCAGCAATAATCAGCAACGGACGACCGCTCTGAACAGCCGGCTCCAGAACCGGCAGCAACTCCTTGAGGTTCGAGATCTTCTTGTCGTAAATCAGAATATACGGTTTGTCCATCTCTACCTGCATGGTCTCGGTGTTAGTGACGAAGTACGGGCTGATATATCCGCGGTCGAACTGCATACCTTGTACCACATCAATCGTCGTATCCATACCCTTGGCCTCGCCAATGGTGATCACGCCGTCTTTGCTAACCTTGCGCATAGCGTCTGCAATCAACTTACCGATCTCGGCGTCGTTGTTCGCACTAACGGTCGCTACCTGCTCGATCTTATCGAAGTCATTACCAACCACTACCGCGTTCTTCTTGATCTCCGCCACGACGGCAGCCACCGCCTTGTCAATACCGCGTTTCAGATCCAGCGGATTAGCTCCGGCGGTCACGTTCTTCAGACCTACACCGACAATAGCCTGTGCCAACACCGTTGCAGTCGTCGTACCGTCACCGGCCTGATCACCGGTCTTCGATGCCACTTCCTTTACCAACTGAGCACCCAGGTTCTCGGCTGCGTCCTTGAGTTCAATCTCTTTGGCTACCGTCACACCGTCTTTGGTGATATGCGGCGCACCATATTTCTTGTCAATAATCACATTGCGACCTTTCGGGCCCAGCGTCACCTTAACAGCGTCTGCCAATTGGTCCACACCACGCTTCAGCGCCTCTCGTGCCTCTACGTTATACGTAATATCTTTTGCCATAATTATTGAATTTTTGCCAAAACGTCACTTTGCCTCATAATCAAATATTTCTCTCCGTCCAACTCCAGTTCCGTACCGGCATACTTGCCGTACAGCACTTGGTCTCCGGCTTTCAGAACCATCTCTTCCTCTTTCGTCCCGTTACCGACTGCCAACACTTCACCGCGCAGCGGTTTCTCTTTGGCACTATCCGGAATAATGATTCCACCTACCGTTTTCTCTTCTGCTGCCGCGGGTCTAACCAGCACGCGATCAGCTAATGGTTGAATTTTACTCATAGTATATCTTGTTTAAAATTATTTTCCAAATAATTAATGACAAATCCTATGCCAAAGCAACTCCTACTGCCAAAATGGCAGTTATATACAAAAAAAGAAGGCCGAAACCTTCTCTTTCAGAGCCACTTCCCGGACTCGAACCGGGGACCTACGCATTACGAATGCGTTGCTCTACCAACTGAGCCAAAGTGGCAAGATCGTGTGCTTTTTGTCAAAAGCGGCTGCAAAGGTACTGCTTTTTTTTGATATACGCAAATTTTTTGCGAAAATATTTTGTACTTTGGTATATTTTTTGTAATTTTGCAGGCGTAAATGAAGAAAATTGCGTTCATAGTCCTCTTTTTTGCGCTCGCCTCGTGCGCCTACGCGCAGACGTGCGTACGTACTTATAAGGAGCAGATCCGTACCCTGCGGGTCGAGCGTCGTGTGCTCGTGCTGGAAAACGGTATCGTGGATGGCTCTGACCCTGACAACACGCTCCATATCTCGTTCGACGAGATGAGTCATGACGTACATTTCTACACCTACAGCATTCAAATGCTCCAATCCGACTTGCTCTCCGGCGAGTACCTCCGTGGTTTCACGACCCAGGACATCACGGATTACGAGCACTCGATCAACACCAGCCGCGAATATACGCATTACCGCCTCGACTTCCCCAACGACGACATGCAGCTCACCAAGAGTGGGGCATACGAACTCTCCGTCTATGAGGACGGCAATCCCGATAACCGTATCGCGAGTATCGTCTTCTACGTCGTCGAGCCGCTTGTGCCCATTGAGGCGAACGTGCGCTCGCATACCGACATCGAGTTCAACGGTCGGTACCAGCAACTCGACATCAACCTCAACACCGCTGCTTTGGACCTGCGCGACCCGCAAGAGGTACGCATCGACGTGCTGCAGAACAACCGGCAGGACAACCGCCGCACCATCACGCAAGCCACTTTCGTCGAACCCGGCAAGCTGCGGTATGTCAATAATAAGTCCCTTATTTTTGAAGGCGGCAACGAGTACCATCACTTCGACGCGTTCTCTTGTTTCTATGCCGGTTACGGCATCGACCGCGTCTTCCATGAGAACGGGGACTACCACGTCGTCCTCTTCCCGAACGAGATCACCCAAGGACAATACATCCACGAGTACGATTCGGACGGCCGTTTTGTGATCAATGCCGAGCGTACCAACGATTCCGATACCGAAGCCGAGTACATGTGGGTACACTGGACGCTTCCCATGGACAAGCCGTTCTTCGATGGCGCGCTGTACGTCGGCGGTGACCTGTTCAACAACGAGATGACGCTTCGTAACCGCATGGAGTACGACACCGAAGCCAAGTGCTACTGGCTCACCTCGCTCGTCAAACAAGGCGGCTACGACTACCAGTTCTGGTTTGTACCCAAAGATACACAAAAAACTACCACCCAACGAGTGGATGGTAGTTATTGGCAGACGGAGAACGATTATACGATTCTCGTCTGGTTCCGTCCGTTCGGTTCGCGCTACGACCGCTTGGTCGGAGTGACCACGGTCGTTAGCCGCTAACCTTTCGCCTTTAGCCTTTACGCTAAGCGAGCCTTGATGGCTTTCGACTCAGCCTCATAACCGGGTTTGTCGAGCAGGGCGAACATATTCTTCTTGTAGGCTTCTACGCCCGGTTGGTTGAACGGATTGACATTCAGCACATAACCCGAGATACCGCAACCGCGCTCGAAGAAGTAGATGAACTGACCGATATTGTACTCGTCGATCTTCTCGAAGCTGATATGGATGTTCGGTACACCGCCGTCGACGTGTGCCAACTGTGTACCCAGCTCTGCCATCTTATTCACCTCATCCACACGCTTGCCGGCCAGGAAGTTCAAACCGTCCAGGTTCTCCTCGTCCATCGGTACGAGCACGGTCTTGTTGGCTTTCTCAATCGAGATCACGGTCTCGAAGATCGAACGCTCGCCGTCCTGGATCCATTGACCCATCGAGTGCAGATCGGTCGTGAAGTCCACAGATGCCGGGAAAATACCCTTGTGGTCCTTACCTTCGCTCTCGCCGTACAGCTGTTTCCACCACTCGCTGAAGTAGTGCAGTTTGGGGTTGAAGTTCACTAAAATCTCAATCTTCTTACCGCTCTGATACAGCGCATTACGCATAGCCGCGTACTGGCAAGCCACGTTCTCCGCGAACGGAACCTTCACGTCCGTTGCTTTCTCCATGTCCTGCGCACCCTTTACCAATGCCTTGATGTCACCTCCGGCAACCGCAATCGGCAGCAAACCAACCGGCGTCAGCACGGAGAAACGACCGCCTACGTCGTCCGGAATAACGAAGGTCTTGTATCCCTCTTTGGTCGCGAGGCTACGCAGCGCACCTTTGGCACGGTCGGTTACCGCTACAATACGATGTTTGGCTTCCTCTTTGCCCACTTGCTTCTCCAGCATGGTCTTCAGCAGACGGAATGCCAGCGCGGTCTCGGTCGTCGTACCCGACTTGGAGATGTTGATGATACCGAACTGCTTGTCAGCGATGAACTCCATGAGTTCAGCCAGATAGTCCTCGCCGATGTTATTGCCGGCATACACCACATAGGGGTTCTTGCGGTCCTTGGCTACAAACGCATCAAACGACGAAGCCAACGCATCATTCACGGCACGCGCACCGAGGTAAGAACCGCCAATACCGGCCACAATAACGACCTCACAACGTTTGCGCAACTCATCGGCACACGCCTGCACCTCATCCAGGAACGCATCCGTGATCGACGACGGCAGGTGAACCCAACCGATATAATCGTTTCCTGCTCCCTGACCGTTCTCCAGCAGCAAGTTAGCCGCTTCAGTCTGTGACTCCAGTTGTTTCAGCGCAGCAGCATCCACGAAGCTCGCTGCATTTTTCAAACAAATTTGCATATTATTGTAATTTAGTTGTTAATGACTTAATGATCGGTTTGGCTTTCTGGCGGTTGAACAGAATCTCGTACATCGCGTCCACGATGGGCAGCGAGACCTGCATTCGCTCGTTCGCCGTATGAATCGCCTTGGTGCCGTAGTATCCCTCGGCCACCATCTCCATCTCCATCTGCGCGGCCTTGACGCTGTAACCCAAGCCCAGCATCTGACCGAACTGACGGTTACGGCTGAACTGCGAATAACCCGTCACGAGCACATCGCCCAAGTAACCCGAAGCGGTGATGTCACGCGGCACGTTGCTCATGGCCGTCGCGAAACGCTGAATCTCCTGAATGGCATTCGACAGCAGCACGGCCTGGAAATTGTCGCCATAATGCAGCGCCTGACACATGCCGGCCGCAATTGCGTAGATGTTCTTCATCACCGAACTGTACTCCAGTCCCACCACATCGCTCGACACGGTCGTTTGCACGTACGGCGTCTGGAACAACTTGGACCAGGCCTCGGCGTTCTTGCGGTTCTCGCAACCGATCGTCAGGTAACTCAGACGCTCCAGCGCAATCTCCTCCGCATGACACGGACCGGCAATCACACCCAGCTGGTCGTACGCAATGCCAAAACGGCTATGCAGGTACTCCGTGATGATCATATTATCGTCCGGGATCATACCCTTCACCGCGGAAATAACGACCTTGTGCGTCATGTCACGACGGATCTTGTTCAAGCTCTGCTTCACGTACGGCGACGGGATCGCCAAGATCAGCACATCCGACTGTGCTACGGTCTGATTGATGTCGGCTGAGAAATGAATGCGGCTCACGTCAAACTCGGCCGCACCGAGATAAGTAGGGTTCTTACCGGTGGAAATGAACTCATCAATCACCTCCTGACGACGAATGAACCAATTGATCTCGCCTTGGTTCTGCATCACGATCTTCGCTAATGCCGTCGCCCACGAACCCGAACCTAAAATAGCAATTTTTCGATACATATTATGCCTCCGGTTTCATTGTCGGGAACAAAAGCACCTCCTGGATGGTCTGCTGGCCGGTCATGAACATCGTCAGACGGTCGATACCGATTCCGATACCCGAAGTCGGCGGGAAACCATACTCGAGGGCGCGCATGAAATCATGGTCAATCACCATCGCCTCGTCGTCACCCTTGTCGGCCAGTTTCATCTGCTCCACAAAGCGGTTGTACTGATCAATCGGATCGTTGAGCTCGCTGTACGCGTTCGCCAACTCCTTACCGTTCACCATCAACTCAAAACGCTCCGTCAGACCGGGTTTCGATCTGTGCATCTTCGTCAGCGGACTCATCTCAACCGGGTAATCGGTGATGAAGGTCGGCTGAATGAACGTACCCTCACAGGTCTCGCCGAAGATCTCATCGATCAACTTGCCCTTACCCATGTGCTCTGTGTCCTCGACACCCAACTTCTTGGCCTCGACACGAATCTCGTCCTCGCTCATCGACGCCAAGTCCAGACCGGTCTTCTCTTTGATCGCATCCAGAATCGGCAGACGACGATACGGCGCCTTGAAATCCACCTCGTGGTCACCGATCTGCACTTTCGTGGTACCGTTCACGGCGATGGCAATCTTCTCCAGCAACTGCTCGGTGAAACTCATCATCCAGTTATAATCCTTGTACTGCACATACAGCTCCATGCACGTGAACTCGGGGTTGTGACTGCGGTCCATGCCTTCGTTGCGGAAGTTACGACCGATCTCGTACACACCCTCAAATCCGCCTACGATGAGGCGCTTGAGGTACAACTCCGTCGCTATTCGCAGGTACATATCCACGTCGAGCGTGTTGTGGTGCGTGATGAACGGACGGGCACTCGCTCCTCCGGCAATCTGCTGCAGGATCGGCGTCTCCACCTCCGTATAACCCGCCTCGTCGAACACCTGACGCATGGTGCGCAGGATCGTCGCACGTTTGAGGAACGTGTCTTTCACACCTTCGTTAACGACCAAGTCCACATAGCGCTGACGGTAACGCTGCTCGGGATCATTGAACCCGTCATACGCCACACCGTCTTTGTACTTGACGATCGGCAGCGGCTTGAGACTCTTCGCCAGCACGGTCAACTTCTTCGCGTGTACCGAGATCTCACCCATCTGGGTGCGGAACACAAAGCCCTCAATGCCAATGAAATCACCGATATCGAGCAGTTTCTTGAATACCACATTATACATCTGGCGGAGAGTCTCCGCAGACAGATAGCCATTCGGGTCGTTTTCTATCGGTTCCGGTTTCTCGGCATCTTCCGCCAATTGGATGTCATCGCGGCTCACATAAACCTGAATACGGCCCTTCGAATCTTGCAACTCGATGAACGAGGCCTTACCCATGATGCGCTTACTCATCAAACGTCCCGCAATACGCACGGTATCACCCGTTCGCCATTCGCCATTCGTCCTTTCGCCATCCGCTTCGTCTACGAAGCCGGCCTTGATGTCCGTCGAATAGCCTGTTACTACGTATTCGGCAGCCGGGTAGGGATCAATACCCATATCCCGCATGGTCTGCAGACTCTGTCTTCTTACAATTTCTTGTTCACTTAATTCCATATTATGTTCTATTTGTTTCCTAGTATGCCTAATGTACAAAATCGCTGCAAAATTAATAAAAAGAAATCAAATATGCAAGAAAATACACTTTTTTTATAAAAAAACGCCGAAAAATTTGCGTATATGAAAATAAAGTTGTACCTTTGCAACGTTTTTAAACAATATTACAGTTAACTTTAATATTAACAAACAAAAAACACTTACTTATTATGAAAAAGAAAATGACAGCCATCCTGCTGACTCTGTTCACAGGTGCTTTCGGTGGTCACCAGTTCTACCTGGGTAACACCAAACGTGGTATCCTCTACTTGGTAGGTACGATCCTCTGCATCACCTATCCGGTAGTTTGGGTATTCGTTCTTCTTGACTTGATCAAGTACATCAAGTGCAACGAGGAGGAGTTCGATGCTACATTCCGCGTAGTTAAAGAAGAGGCAGCTGCTTAATCTGGCTCTCCGGAGTCATTTCAGGCTCGAAAACCCGAGGGTGCGTCCAAGCAATTGGCACACCCTCTTTTACTAGAAAACAATTAAAAATCTGTATATTATGGAAGAAGTAAAGAAAAAAGAAAAAGTAACCGCCATCCTGCTCTGTATCTTCTTGGGCGCATTTGGTGGCCACCTCTTTTACCTGGGTAACCAAAAACGTGCTATCTGGTATCTGATCGCCGGTTTGGTTGGTATCATCACCTGTACGTTCTTGCCGTACTTCGTTGTTTGGGTATTGGCGATCATTGACCTGATCAACCTCATCAAGCTCTCCGACGAGGACTTCGACGCACAGTACAACAGCGGCGTTCAACCGGAATAAGCTCCCGGTACAGCAAAAAAGAAGCGGCTCCCCGAGTCGCTTCTTATTTTTTTTCTCGTTTTCCTTGCGTATGTCAAAAAAAAGCAGTACCTTTGCAGCCCAATTGTAATACTATGAACGAGCAGGAAATCGAATCGCGGGCTCAAAAAGCCGTAGAACTCTTCAAACAGGGATATAATTGCTCGCAGGCTGTCTTTGCCTCGTGCGCGGATATATATGGTATTAAGGACGAAAACCTCGCCCTTCGTTTGGCTGCCTCTTTCGGTGGCGGAATGGGTCGCATGCGCCTCGTCTGCGGTGCCGCTTCCGGCATGTTCATGTTGGCCGGACTTCACAACGGTTCCGCTACGCCCCATGACACCGAAGGAAAAATGGCGAACTACGCCTTCGTTCAACAACTCGCCGGAGATTTTAAGGGTAAGTACGGTAGTCTGATCTGTGCGGAACTATTAGGTTTGGCGCCGCGGGGTACTACGATGGAATATCTGCCTGCGAAGGCGCTTCGCCCTCGTCCTGCCGATCGTACGCCTGAATATTATGAAAAACGTCCGTGTCCGGAGATGATTGCAGAAGCAGTGAGAATCTATTTGCGCAGTATATGATTGTTCAAAACTTAATAGAATTAATCGGTCACACACCCATGTTGGAGATCCAACCGGGTCTGCTCCTCAAACTGGAGCGATTCAATCCCGGAGGGTCGGTCAAAGACCGCACGGCACTTGCTATGATCGAAGACGCGGAGAAAAGCGGCATGCTGAAGCCGGGTGCGACCATCATTGAGCCCACTTCGGGCAACACAGGAGTCGGTCTCGCTTGGATCGGTCGGCTCAAAGGCTATCGGGTCATCCTTACCATGCCGGACACGATGTCTGTAGAACGTCGTAACCTCCTTGCTGCCTATGGTGCTGAACTCATTCTTACACCGGGTTCTGAAGGAATGAAAGGGGCTGTTGCCAAGGCTGAACAACTGCGTGATGAGTTGCCGAATGCCATCATTCTGGGGCAGTTCACCAATCCCGCCAATCCTGCCATTCACTACACCACCACCGGTCAGGAGATCTGGGACGACACCCACGGACAAGTGGATGTGTTCATCGCCGGGGTGGGCACAGGCGGCACGGTCAGCGGAGTAGGGCGCGCACTCAAAGAGCGTAACTTCACCATCGAGATCATCGCAGTGGAACCTGCTTCGTCACCCTTGTTGACGCAAGGTCACGCGGGCGCACATAAGATACAAGGAATAGGTGCTAACTTCGTACCGGACACCTACCAAGCAGGATATATAGATCGGGTACTCCCCGTAGCCGATGAGGATGCGCTCAACGCTGCGCGGACACTCGCACGTGAACACGGACTGCTCGTCGGTATCTCTTCCGGTGCTGCTTATGCCGCGGCACTCCAACTAACTACCCAACCCGAATACAAGGGCAAAACGATCGTCGTTCTCTTGCCAGATACAGGAGAAAGATACTTGTCGGTCCTCTAACCCATAACCCGTAACCCATGACCCTTATCCCGAACATATCCCAATTGAAGCAACTTGTGGCACATCTTCAGAGTGTCATCTTCCCGGACTATTTCCCGTCTGTGGAAGCGCCTGCCGACTTGTGTTTGCCGCAGGCCTTCTGGGCAGAGATACCGTCTATCGCGCGCCTGGTCAACACCGATGTGGATGCGGTATTGCACAACGACCCTGCAGTTACCGATCGCGGCGAAGTCATTCTCTCGTATCCGTTGACGTTTGAGATGATTCATTTTCGGGCAGCGCATGTGCTCTACCACCTGGGTGTGCCGCGTATTCCGCGCATGCTGACTGAACTGGCACATGCCCGAACCGGTATCGATATCCATCCTGCGGCACAGATTGGTGACTATTTCTGTATCGACCATGGAACCGGTGTCGTGATTGGCGAAACGGCCATCATCGGTTCGCATGTGGTGCTGTACCAAGGCGTCACACTCGGTGCCCGTAACTTCGAATATGATGCCGACGGCAAACCCATGGACATCCCGCGTCACCCGATTCTCGAAGACCACGTCACCGTCTATTCGAACACCTCCATCCTCGGCCGCGTGACCATCGGTCACGACACCGTCATCGGCGGTAACGTCTGGCTCACCCAAGATGTCCCGGCCAACTCGGTTGTTTTGCAGAGTACGCCCGAGATTAGGATAAAGAATAAATCGTAAATAAATTCAATTGTAAATAAATCGTACATCGTAAATCGTAAATCGTACATGGAAAGATATTTTTTAGCCATCATAGGCGGCGGCCCTGCCGGGTATACGGCAGCCGAGAAAGCAAGTAAAGCCGGTAAAGACGTCGTGCTCTTTGAGCAGAACGCCGTAGGCGGTACGTGCCTGAATGTCGGATGCATTCCGACCAAATCGCTGCTGTACGGCGCCAAGCAGTACTATAACGCTACGCACGCGAATAAATACGGTGTGACGGCCGAGAACGTAACCTTTGACTTCGCGGCTATGCAGAAACGGAAGACCATCGTCGTCCGCAAACTGGTCGCCGGAATCAAACAACGCCTTAATAACGAGCATTGTACGCTCGTGACGGGTTTTGCCAAGATAGAAAGCCGAACCGATGAACTCGTCACCATCTCCTGCGGTGATCAGACCTACGAGGCGGAGAACCTGATGATCTGTACGGGTTCCACGAACTTTGTGCCGCCTATTCCCGGTATCAAAGATAATCCTGCCGTTTGGGACAGCACCGACGCGCTCGCAGCTACCGAACTGCCGAAGTCGATCATCATCGTGGGCGGTGGTGTGATCGGAATGGAGTTCGCAACCCTCTATCACGAACTCGGAATTCCCGTGACCGTCATCGAAGCGTTGCCGACCATCCTCCCGAACCTCGATCCGGAAGTGGTAGCGGTGCTCGCAGAGAAATACAAGAAAGCCGGCATCAACATCCTCACTTCCACAAAAGTGGAATCGATAGAAGGCCAGCGGCTAATGGCTAATGGCCAATGGCTGGAATCTGACAAGATTCTCGTTTCGGTCGGTCGTCGTGCCAACCTCAACGGTCTCGAGGCGCTGAACGATATCGAACTCAATCGCGGAGCCATCGTCATCGACGATTTCTGCAAAACGAACCTGCCGAACGTCTATGCCTGCGGTGATGTGACGGGTAAGATCATGCTCGCCCACGTCGCAGCGCGTCAAGCCGAAGTGGCAGTCGGTCGCATGCTCAAGCAGATACCGCTCCAGCGAATCGCCTACAACGCGATACCTTCTGTGGTATACACCAATCCGGAGATTGCGTCGGTCGGTATCACCGAAGCGCAAGCAGCAGACCTGAAGATCGAGACCGAAGTACGTCGCCTGCCGATGACGTTCTCCGGTCGATTCATGGCGGAGAACGAAGGCGAGACAGGCCTGTGTAAGATGATCATCGATGCCAAGACACAAATGGTCCTCGGCGTGCATATGATTGGCAACCCCTGTTCGGAGTTCGTCGCTGCGGCTTCCTTCGCCGTGCGCATGGGATACACCACGGCCGAGTTCCAACAAGTCGTCTTCCCGCATCCCACGGTAAGCGAGATCTTACACGAAATTTTGTAAATTGTACATTATAAATTGTAAATTGATTGATACCATGAGAAAGATTTTTATCTCTTTTGTTGCGCTCCTTTGTGTGGCGCAAATGATGTGGGCAGGATCTGTTACTCCTGCTACGCAGATTCCTGCATATTATGCAGATGCAGACGGTTTGGCAGGTAAGCAGCTTTGGACGGCTATCAGTTCTATCACCAACCGCGGTTTCAGTACCTTGAGTTATAACGGTCTGTGGACAGCTTACAAGAAAACCGATGTCTATCCCGCAGATTCGGTAGGCAAAGCCGGTAAGATCTGGGACATGTATGGTGAGTGTCCTTTCACCTTCGGTTCCGACCAATGCGGTTCGTACAATGGTGTATGCGATTGTTATAACCGTGAGCACTCTATTCCGAAGTCCTGGTTTGGCGGTTCTACCAGCGGTATAGGTTGCGATATCTTCCACCTTGTACCGACGGACGGAAAAATCAACAGTACCCGTTCCAACGATGAGTTCGGTGAGGTGGCCGGAGCGAAGAATTACTACGGAAACGGAACAGGAACGGCCGGTACCTGGTCAACCGATCGTCCTACGATCGCTTCTGCGGCTGGTGAAGTCATTCACGGATCAGGTAACGTCTTCGAACCCAAAGACCAGTACAAAGGCGATTTTGCACGTGGATACATGGGAACCATCATCAAATGGCAACTGGCCAACATGACCACAGCCAATAATTTCTTTTCCGGAGAATATACTCCTTCCGGCTATTTCGGCTTCACCAAGAAAGCCGTGGTACTGATGATGAAATGGCATCGTGAGGATCCCGTTTCGCAGAAGGAGATCGATCGTAATAACGGTATCCAGCAAACCCAAGGTAACCGCAATCCGTTTATCGACTATCCTTATCTGGCTGAGTATATCTGGGGTGAGCATGCCGGTGAGACGGTAGATATGTCGCTCCTGATGCCCTCTACCGATCCGGACTTTATTCCCGGAGTTAGCGATGGTGCGCGTACGTTCGTGCCGCCTATTCCGGGCGCTATGTACGGCGTGACTTGGTCGGTGAACGGCGAAGAACTCTACGTGGATTCAATTTGCGAGGACTGTCCGATCAAGGCTCTTCCGAACACACCCGTTTCATGCTCGACCGAATCGGATATCTTCATGGGTTGGACAACTACACCCATCGCCGGTACTATCGATGACGCTCCTGCGATCCTCTTCACCCAACCTGCTGATTTCCCGACCGTTACAGCCGACGTAACCTACTACGCGGTCTTTGCGAAAGAGGCCGTTTCAGAAGTCTCTATGCCTGAAGTCTTCATCTTCGATGCCGAGCATCAGACAGGATGGACGAATACTGCCAACAAAACAAGTTCCTATTGGTTGCTTGATGCCGGTAAACAGCTCGTTTCACCTACCGTTGATCTGAGTGGCTTGAGCTCCATCGTTGTAAAAATCCGTACCTACGGCGGTACGCAGTATGACCAATTTGCTATTAATGCAGGTGCGACGCGTCTGGGGACCATCAACGCTACTTCCGGCGGTACGATGACGGAATATACATGGAACAATACCCAAACCCTCACCGGTTTCTCTCCGCTCACATTCACTTGCTCCAATGCAGCAGCCAACAAGGGTATCGGCTTCTCTTCTGTCGTAATCAACGCTACCGGCGCTGGTGTCGCTTACGAACGCTATATTACTTCGTGCCAGACCGGTGATGAAGTGGAACTGGTTGCTGACGAAGATGTGGTGGCACGCAAGATCCTCGTCGGCGGACAGATCTTCCTGCAAATCAACGATCAACTGTTCAACCTCCAAGGCCAACGCGTAAAATGAGAAAGATAATAACAGCCTTTGTACTTTGTACATGGTCACTTTGTACATTCGCGAATGTCGTGATCGGCGTTGCCGAGGTTCCGCAGAACTACTACGACGGCGTGGATGGTAAGAAGAACGCGGATGCGATCCTCAACGCGCTCTGCGCCATCATCGACGACCATACCGTCATCTCCTATGCCGGTCTTGAGCCGTACTACGAGCAGACGGACTTCTATGCCGATTCGCTCTGGGACATGTACTCGACCTGTCATTTCACCATGGCGGACGCGAACAAACCGCAGAAATACGTCTGCGACGGTTGGAACAAAGAGCACCTCGTGTGCCAGTCCTGGCTCGGCTCGGGACCTATGGTCTCGGACCTGTTCAACGTCTATCCGACCGACGCGCGCATCAATAACCTCCGTTCGAACTACCCCTATGGGGTAGTCAGTGGCGGTTTCAGCGGTTTCAGCGGCGACCCGCAGCATCACGGTAAGGGCAAACTGGGCTCGTCCACCACGTCCGGCATCGGCACGTGCTATGAACCCGACGATGAGTACAAAGGCGATTTCGCGCGTTCGTTCTTCTACATGGTTGCGCGCTACCGTTCCAACATCCTCAACTCCGGCAACGGCGCCAAGATGTTCACCTCCGGCCCGACTAACCTCACGGCCTACAGCCTCTCTTTCCTGCTCACCTGGCACCGTCAGGACCCTGTCTCGCAGAAGGAGATCAACCGTAACCAGGCCGTGTACGGCATTCAGCATAACCGCAACCCGTTCATTGACTACCCCGAACTGGCCGAGTACATCTGGGGCAATCGGGTAGGGCAGACGATCGACCTCTCGACCATGACCCCGACCTGTGAAGGCGGCGGTTATGACCCGGGAACGGTCACCAAGTACGGCGTGACCTGGTCTGTCTGCGGCACGGAGATCGCGACCGACTCCATCATCGCCGGCCGTGCCATCACAACCTTGCCGGCTGAACCCGTATCGTGCTCCGTGACGAGCGACTCGTTCATGGGTTGGACGACAGCGCCTCTTGCGGCTCCGACCGACACCGCGCCTGTCCTCTACAAGCAAGTGGGTGATTTCCCCGCTGTCACAGCCGATGTGACGTACTACGCTGTCTTCGCCCACGGCGAGGCAGGAGCGGCCGTTGAACCGGTCGTTTACACCTACGATACGGACCATCAGGACGGTTGGACCAACACCGCTTCTGTCAACGGTTCGTACTGGTTGCTCGATAAGGACAAAGTGCTCACTTCGCCCGAGATCAACCTGGCCGGTCTGGCGTCGATTGAGGTCAACATGCGCACCTACGGCGGTACGCAGTACTGTAACCTCGATGTCAAAGCCGGCACCACTCCGATCGCGACCATCGTGGCGACCAACGGCAAGACGCTCACGGACTACACCTGGACCAATACCCGGCACCTCTCCGGCTCGTCGCCGCTGACCTTCAGCACCAACTACAACGCCGGCCAGGGCATCGGTTTCACCCGTGTGGTCATCAACGCCACCGGTTCCGGCACGACCTATTCGGCCTACCTCACCGACTGCAACACCACGGGTATCGAGAACCAAGAATCGCTCATCGAGAATCGAAAAATCCTGATCGGAGATCAACTCTTTATAGTTGTCGGCGATCAGACATTCGACCTCCTCGGCCGTCCCGTCACCGGTAACCGGTAACCCATAACCCAAAAAGAAGCGGCTCTCTCGAGTCGCTTCTTTTGTCTAACGGAAATGGACTGCAAAGGTAGTACTTTTTTTTGACATGTGCAAGGTTCGCCAAACTTTTTTTGCACTTTCTTTGCAACCTTTTGAGTATCAGTACTCCCACTCAATCCCCCCGCAAGCATGCGGGCAGTTTCTTTGCAAAATTTAGCAAAGCGGTTATTCTTCGTACTCCTCTTCGTCGTCTTCGTACGCTTCTTCCATTGGCACGGACTTGAAGTAGAGACTGACATCTCCAGGCGTTAGTGCGGTTGTCTTTTTGCCATCACGTTCTACCACCTCAACCGGAATCATACCTTCTGCTCTGCATGTAAAAGATGCCTCCTCTTCGTCACTATACGCTGTGATCTGGCCGGTCAAATTGTTGACGCGAGTCGTAATCTTATCTCCGAACAGATCATATGCGGTCTCGATGGTACTGACAGTAAAAGTACCTGTTTGATTTTCGAAGTCAACATGTCCGCTTGCCTTTATCTCTACATGAATCGGTTCGTATGATTGGTCGTAATCCGTAGAAGCGGAGAAAGAGAAGTTGTCGTTCTGGGTGTTCAGGAACAAGTGCACATCACTTAAGGCTTGTTTCACGGCTCTTCCCACAATTATTTCGGGCCATTTGGGAAGATTCGTTTCCTTACCTGTTTTTTCATCCTTGTAGTACGAATAATAACTGGTACCACCGCCAGTGGCGACGAATTCCATTATTCGATCCTTTTTGGCGTTGCCGTTGCATTCCACATAGGTATAACTATTCGTTGTGTCCACTTCGAACGGAAAAATAGCCAGAGGATCTTTGCCATCCCAGAAAGCACCTTCGCTGCTGTACACCAGCACTTGGTTCGGTCTACCGATGGCATCGTATTCGCTCAACTTCATATATTCGTCTTCTTCCGGGAATTCGGTGCTCCATCCTTTGTCATAAACCCAATTCTCGTCAGGGATCGTACGATACCAATCTTTGTACGGCTTGCCGTCAGTAGCCAGGCAGATGGTGTGACCGGCATACTTGGCGCGACCGGAGGCGCCGAGCAGTTCACGAATGACGATATGCACATCCGGGTCTTTTTTCTCTTTCCATAGCAGCTTGTCCAATCTGGCGTACTCGTCGTCCAGCTGGCCGTAGTTGTAGCCGTTCTCGTTCAGCCATTTGTAGAACTGATCGCGATTCGGGTAGTAATACAAGTACTCATTCACCACGAGACACAACTGCTCGGTGATGGACGTCTCTGCGCTATACACTTGTCTTTTGCCGTTATCCATGAAAACGAGTTCTCCGTCTTTGTCCACCAGCTCATCGTAGAACCGGTCGATCAGGTTGTTGACGACGGTCAGACGTTGCACATAGTCGAAATGCTTATCCTCAAAACATGCTGCGCTTTCCAGGTTCGCGTATTTCTCAATGATACCCAGGTACTTACGCAGTTCTTTTTTGCGTTGCTCGATCTCTTTTTTCTCGAGATAGCGTTGCTCGATCATCTCTTTGATCTGGTCGTCGGTCATGCCGTGCAAGGACTCGGGTGTAGCGACACGGATGCTGATCACGTTCCATTCACCCGGACTGAGCAGGTCACCACCATTCTGATCTGCAATCTCTTCGTAGCGTTTGTAGAGGTCCTGCATCTGCGTAGCGGCCCAGAACTTCTTGAAGATCTCCGTCGCGGTTGCCATCATTTTGACCTTATTGAGATACGGCACCATGTCTATCACGCCTTCTTTCCACTTCTCCAGAGCGAAGTTACTGAGGTACTTACAGGCGTAGACATAGCACTCCTCAGCGGTCGGTTCAGAGCCCAAGGTCTCGCTCAGTTTCTCTACGTTTTCCACGGAGAAATGGTCCTCCAGCACACCGATGATCTTGTTGCGTTTGCTGTCGATCTTCTTGAGCTCTGTCTTGTACACGATCTCACCTTTCTTGTTGCTGTTCATCTCGTCGATGACCTTGATTTTCTTGGTCTCTTCCTCTTTGAGTTTCTTGAGGAAATACGACATCAGCTTGGCCTCGGCCAGTTTCTTTATGTTCTCCGTGGCCACTTCGGCGCGCTGTTCGAAGGTTGCGTTCTCCATGTCGTGCGCGTTGACGATGTCTATACCGATCTTGACGATGTCCTTGTCGCCAAACACCTCGCGCATGGCGATGCCGACCAGGTCGTTCTCGCCCATGCAGAAGTCGTCGGCGAACTTGTTGAGTTGCTCACGCCAGGTCGGTTCGATCTGTCTGTTGCTCATGTTACGTCCCCAACCGTTCACGGCCACTTCTTCGATGAATAGCTCGCGCAGTTCGTCCCTCTCCCGGCCGGCTGCGGCTATGCTGAAATGGCTGGTCTCGAACTGCACGTATCCGTCCCGAAGGGCGTAGTAATCGGGTATCTTGTACTCGGGACCGTTGTCGGTGATCAGCACACCGACCAGTTCGTTGTACTGCTCCTTTGGGAAATCGGCCGGAATAGCAAAACGTACGGTGGCAGGCTGGCCTAACTGGACATGGTTCTCACCATTACACGTCACATTGATCGGCCTGACAATCAGGTTATAACCCTGATTGCGCAACTCGGCAAAACGTTCGTCGGAGACAGGTGTGCACTCGACATCCTCGGCATATGCCGGGAGCGAAAGCTGGTAACCCGTGCCCTCCAAAACGATGGCCGGACGGGTGTCTTCTGATTCATGTACAATCGGTTTGCTCGACTTCGAGCAGCCGCTAATGACCATGGCGATAAGTGCCAAAATGACCGGGAAATGTTTTTGCATATTTTTCATACTATAGATAGATTAAGTGAATATTGCACGCTTTCAGCCTGCAAAGGTAGTAAAAATTTCTGACATGTGCAAGGTTCGCCAAACTTTTTTTGCGCGCGCATACCATTACAATCAGTTTTCTCATATTAGCTCCTATTTGAACAGTTTGGGCAGGAAACGGGTGATATAATCCTGCCAATTGGGCCAATCATGCCCGCCTTCGCTCTCGTAGTAGGTGTACTCCACATGGTTCGTTTCCAGCCATTGGCGGTAGGCCTGATGGGGCTGATACAGGAAATCGTCCTTGCCGATTCCGATCCAGAACAGTTGGTAGTCCTCCGGCGCATTGTGAACGAACGTGGCAGCAGAGAACATACCGACATAGGCGAATTGGCCCTTGAGCACATGACTCACGCGCATGGTGTGATAGCCGCCCATCGACAGACCGGCAATAGCACGCTGACTAGGCTCGGAACTGATCGGGTACTTGCTCTCCGCTTCGGCCATGAAGTCCGCGAAATGAGCTTCCCATTGGCCATTCGTGGCGCTGTCCCGCTCCTGTTCATACGTCGGTTTGCCGGGACAATTGTCGGGCATGATAATGACCATCGGTTGGACCTGGCCGAGTTGGAGCAGCGAATCCATGATAGGCAGCAGGTTCCCTTTCTCCGTCCAGTCGTTCTCGTTGCCCCACATGCCGTGCTGCAAGTACAAGACGGGGAACCTTTCGCCTTTCGCCTCTAACCTCTCACCTTTATAGGGTACGTACACCACGCAGGGCACGTTGTTGATGGTGTCCCGCATGGTTGTTCCCAACTCGGGTGTTTGCGGCTGCTGAGTCCCGCAGGCTGCCAGACAAGCCGCTGCGATAAGAATGAAGAACTTTTTCTCTGCCGCAAGGGCGCGATTAATTACATTTTTCATAATCAGAACTCGGAGTTGAAGTCGCTGTTCTTGTCGTAGAGGATGATATCGACCGCGTCGAAGAGGGGATAGTCGCGGTACTCGACGGTGTAGAGCAGTTCATGGTCGAAGTCGTCGGGGAACTGCAGGCCGAGTTTGGTGCCGCGGCTGATACGGCTGGTGTTGGTGTCCGAATCGCCGGAACCGTTCAGGTCGTAGGTGCCGTAGATCGAGAGAATGCGGTCGTCGTCGTCCAGCACCACAACGCGGCAACGGATCTGTTGCAACGATGTTTGGTTGACTACGCGTACCTGGTTATACACGTTCTCGCTGCCTTGGATGACAAACGAGAACTTCTCCTGTGCCATCACGCTCAGCGTCAGCAGGGAGGCTGCTAAAAGGAAGAAGAATTTTTTCATATTTGTTGGGTTTTATTGTTCAATTTGCCTGCAAAATTACTATTAATTTTTGACATGTGCAAAAAAAAATGACAGAAATCGCGCGGGACTGATGGAAAAAGGCAAAAAATGCCGTTTTGTGCGTATTCGGAGCACTATTTTGTTAAAAAATGAAAAAATATTTGCAGGTTTCAAAAAAAAGTGCTAACTTTGTGCGATTTTTGGTTCGCAGGGCTGCGAAAGCCGAAAATTTTTTAAAATCACGTCGTAATAACGTAATAACGATATAACGTAATAACCAAAAAACACAAATTTATGGCAGACAACAAAGTAAACATGTTAGCGGATTTTGCTCCGGTCTCCACGCAAGTATGGAAGGACAAGATCATCGCTGACCTGAAAGGTGCCGACTTCGACAAGAAGTTGGTATGGCGCACGCCGGAAGGATTCAACGTGCAGCCGTTCTACCGCCGTGAGGACCTCAAAGGCCTGAAGACTACCGTCTCTGCGCCCGGTCAGTTCCCCTACGTTCGCGGTACGCGTACAAACAACGAATGGGCAATCCGCCAGAACATCTGCGCTTGCAAGAACGCACGCAAGGCGAATGCGAAAGCGCTGGAGGTGCTCAACAAAGGTATCACGTCCCTCGGTTTTTGTCTGGACAAAGACAAACTGACGTACAACTTCATCAAAACGCTGCTCAACGGAATTTATGCACCGGCAGTTGCCATCAACTTCTCTATCTGCGCGTGCGCAGCGCCGAAGCTGGCGAACATCCTCGTGCGTTACTACGGTCGTATGGGTTATGACACCAAAGGCCTCATCGGTTCTATCAACGTGGACCCGATCAAGAACATGCTCCTCAAGGGCAAAGCCCTGACCCGTGAGCAGGTATCTCAGAAGATCGCCGAGACCGTCAAAGCAGCCAAGTCGCTGCCGGGTTACCGTGTAGTAGGCGTGAACAGCGTGATACTGAACAACTCGGGTGCTTACGCGGCACAGGAGCTCGCGTACGCTCTCGCATGGGGTGCCGAGTACATGACGATGATGACCGAGGCAGGCATCCCGAACTACCGCGCAGCCAATGCGATCCGTTTCAACATGGGTATCGGCGGTAACTACTTCATGGAGATTGCCAAGTTCCGCGCAGGCCGTCTGCTGTGGGCAAAGATCGTCGAGGCATACAAAGACCCGATCTTCACCACCGCTCTCCGCAATGCGGCTAAGATGAACGTCAGCGCTGAAACCAGCCGTTTCAACATGACCGTCTTCGATGCGTATGTGAACCTCCTCCGCACACAGACCGAGACCATGAGTGCGGCTCTCGCAGGTGTCGATGAGATCACCGTTACGCCGTTTGACATCACCTACGAGCGTCCGACGGATTTCTCCGAGCGTATCGCCCGTAACCAGCAGCTCTTGCTCAAGGAAGAGGCACACTTCGATAAGGTCGTTGACCCTGCAGCGGGTTCGTACTACCTCGAGAACCTGACGGCGTCGATCGCTGCCGAGGCATGGAAGCAGTTCCTCGACATCCAGGAGCGCGGCGGTATGTACCAGCTCGTTTCCGAAGGCAAGGTACAAGAGCACATGGCGGCTAACCTCAAAGCACGTCTCGCTGACGTCGCTAAACGCAAAGAGGTGCTCCTTGGCTCGAACCAGTTCCCTAACTTCACCGAGAAAGCCGGCAAGAAGATCAAAGCCGACGCCGGTGCTTGCAGCTCGATTTGCACGTGCAAGACGGATAAGAAACAGGCTGCTTGCGGCTGCGGTAATTCCTGCGAGAACGCGCTGCCGACGCTTCCTGTCGCTCGTGCTGCCGAGGAGTTTGAACAACTGCGTCTCGAGACCGAAGGCGCTAAGAAACAGCCGATTGCGTTCATGCTGACCATCGGTAACCTCGCTATGCGTATCGCGCGTGCGCAGTTCAGTTGTAACTTCCTCGCGTGCGCAGGTTATAAGGTCATCGACAACAACGGTTTTGCTACCATCGCTGAAGGTATCAAGGCAGCCCGCAAGGCAAAAGCGGACATCATCGTCCTCTGTTCGTCTGATGACGAGTACGCCGACCTCGCGCCGAAGGCATGGAAGAAGTTGCAGGGCAAGAAGGAGCTCTTCATCGTGGCTGGTGCGCCGGCGTGCATGGAGGACCTCCAGAAGCTCGGCATCACCAACTTCATCCACGTCCGTTGCAACGTCCTCGAAACCCTCAAATCGTTTAACCAACAACTGCTGAAGAAATAATTGAAAATTATAAAGATTATACCTTCGCCGTCAATCGCGCCTTTAGCGCTTATGAGTTCCGCACTCCACCGCGCCGCTTACAAATAAATTTGCACGTCGCGATAGCGTACGTACCTCACATCCAAAGGATGTAATTGCCGCCGAAGGAGAAAATATTAATTATAAAATCATCGCTACGAAGAATTATTTTTAATATAATCGGATTTTTGAAAAGATACGAAGTATAGTGGATTTGGATTAAGTATTAGCAGCGGGAGCTTGCTCACAGATGATAATAATTAAGACAAGGACACAGAACGATGAAATCGTTTTTCAAAAATTTATAATTAATATAATTTTCTAAAACACATACAATTATGAAACCAGATTTCAAACAAATTGATATCAAGCAAGTTTCGGCCAGCAAGGTTGTTGGCCCGAACAACGCCGACTGGCAGACGCCGGAACTCATCGACGTCAAGCCTATCTACACCAAAGAGGATCTGCAAGGCATGGAGCACCTCGACTACGTGTCCGGTATCCCGCCTTTCCTCCGCGGCCCGTATAGCGCCATGTATCCGCTGCGTCCCTGGACCATCCGTCAGTACGCCGGATTCTCTACGGCCGAAGAATCGAATGCCTTCTACCGCCGTAACCTCGCCTCCGGTCAGAAAGGTCTGTCCGTAGCCTTCGACCTCCCGACCCACCGCGGCTACAACGCCGATAACATGCGCGTGGTAGGTGACGTCGGCAAAGCAGGTGTGTCCATCTGCTCGCTGGAGGATATGAAAGTGCTCTTCGCAGGTATTCCGTTGAACAAGATGTCCGTCTCCATGACCATGAACGGCGCCGTGCTGCCGATCCTCGCGTTCTATATCAACGCCGGACTCGAGCAGGGTGCCAAACTGGAGGAGATGGCAGGTACTATCCAGAACGATATCCTCAAGGAGTTCATGGTGCGTAACACCTATATCTACCCGCCTAAGTTCTCCATGAAGATCATCGCCGATATCTTCGAATATACCTCGCAGAACATGCCGAAGTTCAACTCCATCTCCATCTCCGGTTACCACATGCAGGAAGCCGGTGCCACGGCGGATATCGAGTTGGCTTACACGCTTGCCGACGGTATGGAGTACCTCCGCGCAGGTGTCAACGCCGGCATGGATGTCGATACGTTCGCGCCGCGTCTCAGCTTCTTCTGGGCGATCGGTATGAACCACTTCATGGAGATTGCCAAGATGCGTGCAGGACGTATGTTGTGGGCGAAGATCGTCAAGTCTTTCGGCGCCAAGAACCCGAAGTCCATGGCACTCCGTACGCACTGCCAGACCTCCGGTTGGTCGCTCACCGAGCAGGACCCGTTCAACAACGTCGGACGTACCTGTATCGAGGCGATGGGAGCTGCGCTCGGTCACACCCAGTCGCTCCACACCAACGCACTCGACGAGGCGATTGCCCTGCCGACCGATTTCTCCGCACGTATCGCGCGTAACACCCAGATCTACATCCAGGAGGAGACCAAGGTCTGCAAGGAGATCGACCCGTGGGGCGGTTCGTATTATGTTGAGTCGCTCACGCAGGAACTCATGGAGAAAGCGTGGGCGCATATCCAGGAGATTGAGAAACTGGGCGGTATGGCAGCAGCTATCGAGACCGGTATTCCTAAGATGCGTATCGAGGAAGCTGCGGCGCGTACACAGGCGCGTATCGACTCCGGCAAACAGAAGATCATCGGTATCAACGAGTACCGCCTAGAGCATGAGGACCCGATCGACATCCTCGAGATCGATAACACCGCTGTGCGTGAGCAGCAGGTAGCCCGCCTCGCTGAACTCCGTGCTAACCGTGACGAGAAAGCCGTGCAGGCTGCCCTTGCAGAGATCACCGAGTCCGTTCAGAAATGGGCTGACGGCGGTAAGGGTGAGAACCTCTTGGCTCTTGCCGTTAAGGCCGCAGGTCTCCGTGCGTCATTGGGCGAGATCTCCGACGCTTGCGAGAAAGTCGTAGGACGTTATAAAGCAACCATCAGAACTATTTCAGGCGTGTACGCTTCAGGTACTAAGAACGACGATAACTTCCAGGAAGCTTGTCGTCTCACGGCAGAGTTTGCCAAGAAAG
>Ga0247610_10000472_pt1 | contig 56485 bp, 118 predicted proteins | sample 174DNAGHGhighgp2_FD_193483 | JGI IMG/M metagenome (GOLD analysis project Ga0247610, IMG submission 193483) | Sheep rumen microbial communities from Palmerston North, Manawatu-Wanganui, New Zealand - 1742 DNA GHGhigh gp2 | ecosystem: Host-associated > Mammals > Digestive system > Stomach >...
ATATAATTAGTTATTGCCAAACCATCTATTAGTCCAACATAAGCGTCCGGCTCAAACCCTAGCATGTCATATATTAAATATCTGTAAGTACAGCCCCCGTCCTTAAATAATGACGCAATAGCTTTAAAAACTTTCTGAGTCTGGTCTAATCTTATTTTATATTCTTTCTTTCTCATAGCTCTCTCACATATTTACCATATTTTAATGCAATCTCATGTTCAATTTGACATCCTCTTGCTTGTTCCCATCCAGGCATAAATAATACTATATCAGCATATACCATCTTGCCTATTGCTCTTGCCAAATAATAAAGCGGTGGCATGTTCTCATCTATATTTTCTACCGTATCCAACACCTCAAAACCCTGTGATTCTAAATCTAATACTAAAGCCCTGCGTTCTCTTTCAATTTTATATTTGCTTTTACCATGCATAGGTTGACTAATAAATACTTTTGTTTTCATCTTATTTACCTTCCCATTCTAAATATTCTATTATTTTGTTCACTGCATCTACTATTTCACTATTCGTAGGCGCCCTGTATCCTGTAACTGCATCAAAACCATCTACTTTTTCAATAACATAAATTTGCTTTTCTAATTTCTCTGGTAACTTAGGTTTAGGCCCATACAACAATTCTTTATTTGCCTCGTCTATCATCTTATTGAAATCCATCATTTAGCCACGCCCTTTCTTATTTATACGGCCTCCGCCCTTTATTTTTAAGTTTTTATTGTATTTTTTTCTCAATATTGGTGTCATTAGTCTGTCAGCTCCTTAATACTATATATAATAGTACATGCTTCCCCGGTTAATGGGTCAAAAAAATCTATCATTATTTTATCCCCACTCGTATTCATTTCTGAAAAGTCAACAGCAGTCATCTTTTCAGCCAGTAAACTGATTAATTCATCGCCTCTCATCACTAACATATTCTTATCATCAAAATGAGCATAAGAATAGTTACCTGGTGTTGAATTTTCCTGGTCTATATATGAGCCCGTACGCGTTACAAATATTTGATACCTGCTATATATATTTATATTCATTTCCAAAACCCAATCTTCCTGTTTATAAATTCATAATCTTCTAGCATTATCTTATATCTTTCCTTGTCATTATTCTTGACAAATGCCTTTAGAAGTTTTATTTGCCCTTCAATCCATTCTTTAAAAGCAACCTGCTTAATTCCTTCGTCCTCAAGATAATCAATATAATCAAGCGATACTTTAGCATCCTCCGGCCTTAATAAAATTGCTTCTGCCCCTAGACTCTCTTTTATATTCTTTATTAAATTAAATGCCTTGTCATTCATAATTAAATCCTCACTTCAATAAAATATTTTCAATCTTTTGCACCGTATATGACTCATCTATTCCATATAGGTATATTTTCCTCGTATATTCCCCCTCGATTTCAAAATATTCAAATTCAAACTCCGGACCCTCAAATTCATCTGCCCCGTAATAATATACTGATATGGTCTTTCCTTCTCCTAAACACTTCCTGTAATATTTATCACATTCTTCAGGATGCTTACCCTCAATATATTTATACCCGGCCTTTAGTAATTCTTTCTCATTCATTATATCACCAGCTTCTTTCTCTTTTTCTTATTGACTTCACTAATAATATATTTGGCCAGTATATCTAAATTAGGCAAAACTTGCTGGTATATATCTATCTTGAATACATTATCTTCTTTAGGTGTAAGGCCGCTACACAAAATCTCATATTCACACTTTGAGCCAAACGCATAGAATAAATCGCCCCTCAAATCTTCCTTGAACTTCTCAAATGTTTCATATTTCTTTATTGAGCGTTCTAAACACCGGTTAAAAGTTATACTATTAAATATATTAAATGATTCAATACTATCTTTATTAAAATTATGACATAATGCATACCATTCCATATCAATATATTTCCTTTCTTATATTCTCTATTATTTCCTCTATATTAAATAGATTTCTTACCCAGTCTCTATCTCTTAGCATAATTTTAAATCCATTTATCTTTACTATATATGAGCCACCCTCTCTCTTAACTAGTATGCTTGCCCCTTCTAATTCATCTCTTAGATATTCAATAATCTTTTTATTAACCCATTTGCCTACCATATTAACCTCTCTATATTTTCTAATAGTAGCATATCATATATGTCAGGCCCCGTCAATAAATTTTGATAAAATACATCAAATTTCGTGGTGTAATATAAATAGTCAAAAATGAAACGGGGGTCAGTGGGGGCCTCATCGTTGCTATTTGTTCGAGTACATAAAAAAGGAATTATATACTACTATTTTATAGAGAAAGCCCTCGCAAACGCCCTATTTATGCGGTAAAAAAAAATATTTAGCACCCTAAAAGTGCTAAAATTGAATTTAGTGAGCATTTTGGCTCCCCCAAAGAGCCAAAAAATGCGAACTCACTAGAATGCAAAATCATGTGTCAGGGATGCTATTCTGCTTGTCGGGCAGAAAGCACCCCTTGATAGCAAAAATACTAAAGGCAAAGTAAGTGAGCAGCGAAGACTAGAGGACTAGAGATGTAATGAAATTTCATAACGAGATGTAATGAGGTTAAGTGCTAAATCCATTTTTTGAAAAAAAAAGTGTAAAGTTTTGTAAACTTGGGGGGATAATTTGTAAAATAACTTTACATTTTTTTATTTATTTTTTTTAGTTTACACTTTACTTTACACTTGCTTTTTTAACAGTTTTTTTGTTTTTTTGTGTGGACTTTTAAAAGAATATAACACTCTTTATTTTTAAAAAGTATTTATTATTTTATTAAATCATCTTTAAAAGTTCATCATCATCACTTATTAAATCTAGTTTGAATATTTTATAACTTATTTTATCATTAACTTTGATTAACTTATCTTTATTAACATATTTGCTTATGTGTTTACAATCAATCTTAATAATATCTTTTAAGTAGTCAATTATATCACTTAAATATTCAGTGCTTATGAGTGGTATTTCATAGTTGCTATTATTGTTTAAAGTTTCATAGATTGTATACAAGTATTTTTTATTCACTTTTTAAATCTCCTTATATCTCCATAAAATAATTATAACTAGGTGTTATCATTAAATAATATCTTTTTTTATTTTTTATTATAATTGCTTCAAGTGTTATCATAAAAGTATTATAACTTTTTACTCCATAACTTATAATTTCAACATTTTTTTCTTTCAATAGCATATCATAATATTTATTATAAATCCATTTTTTTGTAGCACTAGGTCTATCATAGCACTCATCAAGACTTTTAAAATTATTATTATAATAATTATAATAAATGTTATTTTTTCTTTTAAAATCTTCATCTCCTATTCTTAAAATATTTTTACTACTTTTTTTAGTTCTCATTTTTTCATATCTCCTATCTAGTTTTTTTGGGTGTAGTCTTTCCCTTTAAAAACTACTTTTATTATACCACTTTCATTTTAAAAGTCAAGTTTTATGGTCTTTATATTTTTCTCCCGTAAATATACATATTATAACGGGAAAACATTTTTTTACGGGGAAAACGGGAAAACAACGGAAAACGGAAAGAAAAACGGAAAGCAACGGAAAAAAGGGAAATAATTTTAATAAAATATTATACCACAAAAAATTAAAATAAGTGTGCTATTTTTAAGGCATTTTTAAGCACTTTTTAGAAGAGTTTTGCATTTATGGTATAATTATACTAAAAAAAGTTTTTCATTGAAACTGAAAGATTTTTGATATTTTAGCACACAATTTTTAAAATTATATGATATAATAGAAAGTTTAAAGTTATAAAAGCACACAAAGTAGCACACAAATTGCAATATTATGTGGTAGAATAAAAGTGTATTTTTTGAAAAGGAGAAAACTATGGAAAAACAAGAATTATTTAACATTTGTATTTTTAATGGAGATATTAAAGAAAAAGGAAATGTAGGAAATTATGCATATATAAAAGTGCTATATAATGATATACTATATATGTTTATTTTTGAAGATAATAAAATAATAGATATTAAAAAGTAGCACACAAATTAAAATATTATATGTTATAATATAACTAGATTTTTGAAAAGGAGATATTTTAAATATGAATATAAGTAAATTAGATTTACTATTAGTCAATTTAGGTGTAGTGGCAAGTTTTAAAAACTTGAATAGTAAAACTGAATTAAGTGGAGAAAAATGTAAGATTATAACTGATTATGTAAAAAACTTGGAAACTATGATAAAAAAATTGAATAATAATATATCTTTAAATGATGAAGAAAAAAGTATATTGGAAAACATAATACTTAACAAATAGCACACAATTTTGGAAAGTAAATGATATAATAATATTGGAAAGCAAAGAAGAGGAAAGAAAATGGAAAAATTGGAAAGAATTAAAACAAAAGATGAGATTTTAGAATTACAAAAGCAAGAAAAATTAACTATAACAATAACAAAAAAACAAGCAACATTGATAGGTTTTGCATTGAATACTGAAAGAGAAGGCATTGAAAAACTTGTAAAAGATTTATGTGAAGATTTAGAGAAAAAAGACTTAACACAAGAGCAAAAAACTATGATAAAAGAGATAATTGGAAATAGTTATGAAGATTTTAAAGAATTAACAAATATGTTTGAAAACTTGAAAAAATATTATGGTATTGTAGAAGAATAGCACACTTTTTAGAAAAGTTAGTGCTATAATATAACTAGAAAGAGAGAAAACTATGGAAATAAAAGATATAGAAAGATTTAGATTTTTAGACTTATTACAAAGTAATATAGGAAAACACTATGAATTATATAGTAAAAAAATGTTAGCAAATATTATATACACTTTAATTGATATGTATATTGATATAATAGGAGAGAAAGATAGAGAAGAATATAAACTATTTATAGAGTGTTTAAAAAATAATGAAAAATATGTAGATTAGGAGATAAATTATGTATAGTATAAGAGTATGGGAAATATTAGAGAGTGGAGATTTAAAATTAGTTGATATAGTAGAAACTGATAACAAGAGTTTTAAAACACAATTATTAAAATTATGGAAAGAGTTATATTTAGAATATTATAAATATATGATAGAAGAAAAAAATAATATAACACAAAAAACAAAAAGATACACAAGCAAATAGCACACAATTTTTAAAATAGTATGATATAATATAAGTAGATAAAGGAGATAAATTATGTATTTAAGTAGTTTAATTGGTATGATAGGAGATAGCAAATTATATATTGAAATAAAAGAAAAATATAGTGGTGCAAGTTTTGGTTTTTATACTAAAAATGATATTAACACTTATTTTAAAAATTATGGAGATAAAAGAATTGTAGAAATAAATAGTCAATATATAGATAACAAAAGAGTGCTAGTGGTATATTTCATTTAGCACACAAATAATAAAATTATATGGTATAATATAGGTAGATAAGGGAGAAAAAATTATGATAAAATATAATATTTATGTGGGTTTAAATGATAGGCAATTATTAAAACAAGTTATTGATAGCACAAAGGCAAGGAATATAGTATATAAAGCATTATTAAATAGTGGCATTGTAGCATATACTATATATGGTGTAAGTGGTGTATTTACTAATGAAATAGGTAAAATAACAAGAGAAAAAACACTAAAAATTGAGATACTAGACACAAAAAAATGTAAGGTATTAAAGGCAATTAAAGAGATTAAAAAACTATTAAATCAAGAAAGTGTTTTATTGGAAATGGAGAAAAAAGATATAAGTTTTATTTAGCACACAATTATTAAAAAGTGGTGTTATAATATAGGTAGAAAAAAAGGAGATATTATGAATAAAATAAATATTTTTCAAACAAACAATAGAGATTATGTATTTATGAATTATGATTTTGCATTAACACACAATTTTAACTTATATGATTATAAATTGGTGGCAAGTTTTGAAACTGAAAAAGAAGATTTAGAAACTATATTCATTATGGGAAATAATGGAGAATTACAAAAACACTTTAATTTAAGGTCTTTAAGTGTAAGTGATATAATTGAGATAAATGGAAAAAAATATTATATTGATAGTTTTGGTTATCAAGAGATAAAGGAGAATATAACACTATGAAAGAAGAATTACACACTATAACAAAAATAAAATATGGTAGTAAATATTTATATAGAGTGAAAGCACAAAAAGGGTATTTAACATTTAACACAAAAAAGAGTGCTAAAAAGTGGGTAGAAAGTTTTAAATAAAGGAGAATAAAAAAATGAAATATCAAGTTATAAATATAGAGTTTGATAGTAAAGGTATTGAGTGGTATAATAGTGAACTATTTAACACTTATGAAAGAGCATTACAAGAATTAGAACATTACAAATATCAAGATAGAGTGTTTGGTGTATTCTATGAATATAAGATAAAGGAGATATATTAAAATGGGTGTAAAAGATTTAACAAGAGAACAATTAGCACAATTAAAAGTGCAATATTTAGATAATTTACTTATGGAGAAAGAAAATAGAAATATAAGTTATGGAGAAATTGCAAATATAGATGATTTAGTAGATGATGAAATAATTTATGATTTATATGGTTGTTATATGTTTGTAGATGAAGATTTTTATTAAAAGGTGGTAAAATGAGAAAATATGATTTTAATAAGGTTAAGCAAGAATTAACTGATAGAATAGAATATAATAACAATAGGAAACTGATTTATGAGAAAACATTAAAGGTTTTAACTGAAAATGATATAAAAAGAGTAGATAAAAGAGTTTTAGATTTATTCAATAAAGAGTTTGAAAACACAAACATTAGTTTGTATTATGATAGCAATAATGATTATTTTGAAAATGAAAAATATATAACATTTTATATTGGAAATGATTATGATAAGCAAGAAAAAATTACATTAACAAAAGAACACAAATTAAATGGAGAAATTGAAGATTTAACTGATTTAAAAGATACTTGCAATAAAATGATAGAATATTGTAAGGAGCAAGAAGAAAACTATAACAAAGATTTAACTAATTTATGGGAAAAGGTAAGCAAGTTTAATTGTTTAATGGAGCAAATAGAAACTTGGCAAGAAGAAAATAAAGAACTTTATTATATTATGCAAGTGGAAAAATATTAGCACACAATTTATAAAAAGATATGTTATACTGATATTAGAAAAAGGAGAAAGAATTATGTATAGCAAAGAATTAAAAAGTTATGGAGAAAGCATTAAAAAAGATTTAGGAGAAATTGATAAACTACTTATAGACATAAAAGTAAATATTCATAATATTGAGAAACTTGGAAAAGATACAAAAGACTTGGAAAAGCAAGTAGATAATGTAGGTATAGAATTATATAAATTAAAAAATAGAGTGCTTGAAAAATAGCACACTATATCTTAATTTATATGGTATAATATAATTAGAAAAGGAAGAAGATTATGGTAAAAATTGAAGAATTAGAAAATTATTTTGAAAAGAGTTATAAAGATATATTGGAAGATAATGATATATGGGAAATAACAAATGATATTGATATTTTATGGGAAGATTATTACAAGTGGGAAATGGACTTTACTTGTAATGAAAATGAAACTGAAAAATATTTAAAAGATATAAAACAAGATTTTTATAAATGGGTAGAAAATTGTAGTGGTAGTGATTTACTAGATTATGAAATAGATACTTGGAAAAGACATTTTAAGTTGGAAAATGGGAAATATTGTTATTTAAATAATATGATTTAAGGAGATAGAAAATGAGATTTAAGAATATAGAAAATTATGTAAATGATTATATAGAAAAAAATAATTTAATAGATGAAAGAAAATATTTTAGTGATTGTAGTAGAGAAATAGAAAAGATTATAACTGATTATTTAAAGGAAAATAGCAATTTAAGAAAAAGTATATATGGTGGTTTTGAAGATTTTTATATAAATGATTATGGGTATAAAGGCAATTTATGTTTAAGAGTAAGAAATGGAAATAAATATAGCACAAATATACTTATTAAAATAAATAGAAAAAAACAACAAGAAAAAGGTGGTTTTTGGAATAACAATTCTTTATATGGTATTAAAGGAATATCAATAGAAAATGGAGATATTGATACAATAGAAGATTTAATTGAAAATGTAAACAAACAATTAGAAGAAGAAAAGAACTATCAATTAGAAAAGTTGCAAGTATTTAAAAAGACATTAGAAGAAAAGAACTTAACAATAAATGATTATTTTAACATAAATAACTTATACAATAGTTTAAATTATAATAGTAAATGTGAATTAGAAAAATTAGCACACAATAATACAAATAATGTGTTATAATGTAAGTAGAAAGAGGGAAAATTATGGAATTAGAAAATGAAATTAAAAATGAGTGTTTAGAAAGAATGAAAATACTTAACTTGTCTTATAAATGTATTCAAGCATTTAAAGGTGGTAAAGTATGGGAGAGTGAGAGCATTGGTGCTTTATATGAACTTAATGAAGAAGAAAAACAAATTGTAAAAGAGTTTGAAGAAGAACATAAAGGGTATAAGGTTTATCACTTAATTCATAACATAACTGATTTTGGAGAATTATATAACATATTTTATGTAGGAACTGATAAAGAAGAGTGGGAAACTGATAAAGAAGATTTAAAACAAGATTATGCTTTTGTATATGTTTACAATAAAACTGATAATTGGTGTAGTGAGTTTGGTAGTATAGCAATTAGAAAGAATATCGGTGGACTTATTAGAATAGGTTAGAAATAGGAGATAAAAAATGGAAGATAAAGATATTATAAAAGTGGTAGAAGATTTTAAAAATGGTTATGCAAAAATAACTGATATTATAAAAGCAATAGGAATTGATTTACTTGATAGTGATATTGAAGATTTAAAAGAATATATTAAAGAGTATGAAGAAAAAGAATAGGAGATAAAAAATGAAAATAAATGGTATTTTAATGGAAGATATAACAAGAATAAAAGATAACTATGATAATTTAAAGATTTTAGATATTATAATGTATTTAACAAATGTAGTTATAAATAATATTGAAGATATGAATAAAGAGAATATTGAAATAGCACAAGATTATTTAATTGATTATGATTTAGGTAATGGAAAATACATTAAAAGTCAAGATTTAGAGAGTTTGGTGTCTATAACTGATACTATAACTGATATAATAGAATATAACAAATAAAGGTGGTAGAAAATATGATGAGTTTAAATCAATTAGTTTTAGTAGGAAGATTAGCAAATGATTTAACATTAGAAGATAACAAGACTACTATAACAATGATAACAAAGGAAAATGATACAATTAGTTGTAATGTTTACAATGATTTAGCAAAAAAGGTATTAGAATATTGCAAGAAAAATGATATAGTAGGCATTAAAGGTCATTTAATAAGCAAAAATGGTGTTTTAGAAATAGTTGTAGATAGTGTATCATTTTTAAGTAGCAAAGAATAGGAGCAAGATTATGTATAATGTAGAACTTAATGTAAATGGAGAACTTGTAGTTGGTGGTCTTTTAGATACTGATACAATAGATAGTATTAGAGATATGATAAAGGAAAATATCACTTTAAGAGATTATTTTAACTATTATGGGAGCATTTATGAAGAAGATATAAATGGGTTGTATAATGTATTTATTCAAATAGTAAATGAAACTACTGAAAATGAATATTTATGCATTGAATTAACTGATAAAAGTGGAAATAGTGTAAATATAGGTTTATTCACTATGATAGATTATGATACAAAAATTAAAGACATAAAAAAACATATTTTAAATGGTGTTTGTAATTATGTTTTAACAAAAGGGTGTTAGTAGATATGAAATTAAGAATATATGATAAAGAAGATTTTAACTATGGTTTAATTGAAGAAATTGTAGTTGAAAATAATTTTAGAAAACAAGATTTAAAGAAATTGCAAAGGTATGCAAACAAATGTTTTAGTTATAATGAGTTGATAGAGTTTATTAAAAGTAGATTTAAAGTAATTGAAAATAGTAAGGGTTGCAATTCATATTATAATATTATGTTTTAAGAACATTTTAAAGGCATTTTGGAAGAGTTTTATATGTGGGTAGTATGATTATACTAGGAGCATAAAAAAAAGTGCTAGAAAGTGCTAAAAAACATATTAGCAATTTAGCACACAAAAATAGAAAAGATATGATATAATGATTTTAGAAAGAGGTGTATTATATGAATACAATGAGAAAAAATAAAATTGAAAATTATATGAGATTTTATAAGAGAAAGAAACTAGATGAAAGATTTTATGGGTATGTATATACTAAAAATGATAATTTAGTTGCAATAACAAATGGGTATAGTTTACTATATTTAAGTGATGATTTTAAAGGCATTAAAGAAAATGAAAAACTTGGAAATGGTCTTATAAATAGTGTATTAGATAAGATTATGAACTTGAAAGAAAGCAATTATACTGAAATAAGTTATGAAGAAATTAAAGATTATAAGTTTGAAAATGATACTATGGGTTTTGACATAACACTTGTATATAAAAATGTGAGTATTTTAGGTAGTGATAAAAAGTGTAAGTTTTATGTGGTAGATACAAATGATTATAGTAAAAAGGCATTAGTTATCATAAATGATAGAAATGAATATAGTTATATTCTACCTTATAAAACATATTAACAATTTAGCACACAATTTAAAAAAATGTATGGTATAATATAAGTAGAAAGAAAGGAAAAGAGTATGCAAAAATATGATAACATATTGAATAGAGTAGTTGAAATTGAAGATTATAATGGAAATACCATAATGGCATTTATGATAGATGAAAAAGGCAATATTATAAAATATGATAATTGTGATATTGCAAATGTAGAAATTGATGACTACTTGTTTGATAGTGAAAAAGAAATTATAAGAATACAATGTGAAAAAGAGGTGTAAAATATGGAAGAAAAAAGAAATTATATTAAAGAATATTATTCAAATAAAGAACATAATTTAAAGGCATTAGTTGAGAATATTGACTTAACAAATGAAGAAAGCATTAGAGCAATTAAAAATGAAATAAACAAATTACAAGCACAAATTGATAGTAAAGTGGTGCTATTACAAGATACAATAGACAAGATGACTAATAAACAATATGTATCTACTGAAAAGAAAATAGTATTACATTATAGAAATAATAGACAATACAATGATTATTATTATGATTTAGCAAGTGGACTTGAAACTGATTATGATGAAGAAACTTGTATAAAATATAATTTAGATAACAAAGTTGGAGAGTTTGAGGTTGTTGTTGGTTATGATTTTGATTTAGCAAGTATTATAACAAAAAGATATTCATATAGAATATCAAAAGATAATGATAGAATTATAACAAAGTTTTTAAAGGAAAATGTTATATCATTTATGGAAAATAAAGTTGTATCTTATGATGCTATAACAAATGGAATTGATGAGTTTACTGACAATTTATGGAGATATATTGGTAAATTAAATAGTGTTAGTGGTAAAGAGTTTGTTGACACTTTCTATGGTGTTGATTATAAAGGAGAGTATGATTTAGAAGATTTAAGAGAATATAATTTAAAGAATAAAAGTTTTGAAATTATATTAAAAACTGCTCCTAGTGAAATTGTTGATGATTTATTAAAGAAAGAATTAGATTTATCAATACCTATATATAAGATTTTAGGCATTAGTCAAGAAACTTATAATAGTGCTATTGAAAGAGGACTTATTAAAACTATATATAACAATATAGACTTAATTAAGGGAGAAGATAATAAATATCATATTGAGAAAACTGAAAAAGAGTGGTTAGATTTTATTGATGAATTAAAAGGTTATGAAGAAGATTTAGAGTTTTATAACATTGATTATTCAATAGGTTGGCATTATGGTTATAATAGAGATAGAGATGATGATTTACTAGGTTTAATTTTATCATATTATACTGATAATGATAATAGTGTATTAAGAGAAAATTATTCACTTGGTAAGTTTACTAATTATGTTGTAAATGAAACTATAAATCAAGGTTATGATAGTGTTAGAACTTTTATAGGAGAATTAGTTGACTATTTAAAAATGTGTAAGAGTGATAATATAAAACCTACTTTATATTCAAGTTATTTAAAACAAACACACGACATAACAAGTAGAAATCACAAAGTTATCGTGGAAAAAGAAAAAGAAACTATTTTTGCAAATAGATATAAAGGGTTTAGAACTTATAGTAATAACAAAGGTTATTTTGTAGTTGCTCCTAAAAATACTGATGACTTGAAAAAAGAGGGAGATAATTTAAATCATTGTGTAGCAAGTTATATTAAAAGAGTTATTGATGATGAGTGTTTAATATACTTTTTAAGAAAGAATAAAGAAGAAAGTTTAATAACTTTTGAGGTTAGACATAATACAATAGTGCAAGTAAGAGGTATGCATAATAGAAAACCTACTGATAAAGAGGTATCGGCATTAAAAGAGTTTGCAAAATGTAGAGGGTTAGAGGTTAGTTTTTAACCTCTCCTCTATAAATTAGCACACAAAAATTAAAATGATATGGTATAATATAATTAGAAATTGAAAGGAAGATTATATTATGAATAATGAAACTTGGTTTGTAATAACAATGAATACTAAAAATGGAAAAAAGATTTATTTAAAAGAGGGTATTGGAAATAGTTATGAGTGGACTTTTGATAGAGAACAAGCAATATGGTTTGAGTTTGAAGATAAAGCAAAAGAGTTTGCAAATAGTTATTTCAAGAGTTTTAAAAATTGGTTTGTAGAAGATTTTGATTATGATTATAAAGGAGAGATTTAGATATGAGTTATGAATTATGTAAGAGTATAGTAAAGAAAAATGATAAGATTATATTAAGTGTAGCAAGTAGTAATGTAGAACCTAAACATTATAGTAAAACTGAATATCAAGTAGATAAATGTAATTTAGAACAAAATGAGTTTTATTTATTTACTGATATAATAAGTGGTAATATTCACTTGAATAGTAGTGTATATGAATATAGATATGCATTATTTAAAGCAAGAGAATATATGCAAGAAAACAATATTGATAGTTATGATTTATATGAAAGAAAAAGTGATTATTATAGAGAAAAAATAAAAGAACTTATAGGCATTGATTTAGAAAGTGATTATTGGAGAGATGAAGAATTAAAGAATAAATATAACACTTTTAGAGAAGAAAATACTGATTTAATTAGTAATTTAAGATATGAAAGTTATTATAAAGTATATGGAAAAGTTTATGAGGTTTTTAAAAAATATTTAAATGAAAAGTTTGATAACACTTTATATACATTATATAGTAATGATTATAACTCTTTTATAAAGTGTGGTAGAAAAGGTAGTTTTTACTATGGTTATTCAAGTGCAAAAGAAAAAGGTAAATATAAAGAAATGTATTGCAAGATGAAAGAAATTGATAGGTGTGGTGTAGTTATGCAAAGAGTTGTATTAACTGATAAAGAAATACAAAAAGAACTTGATAACTTAATATTAAAAGAACAAGCAAAAAAGAAAATTAAAGATTTAAAACAAGTAGAAGAAGATTTAGAAAAGTTTAAAAATGGTTTAATGAATATTGATAAATATTATTTAAAAGAATTATGTAAATTATATGGTATTAAAGAAATGGGAACTGAAAAGAATATAACAATACCTAAAAAATTGAACTATATAATGTATAATGGTTATAATTTTAGTGGAAATTGTAGTTGGAAAACAAGTAATAAAATATCATATATAAGAGAACAATTATTAGAAAAGGTCGGTGCTTAACAATGAAAAGTAAAGAAATTGAAGAATTAAAAAGGGAACTTATAAACAATGAAAATTGGCATAATAAAGATAGTGAAGAAAGAAAAATGTATGAAGAACTTTCATTAAGAGAAATGATTATGAGTTGTTTAACTTATGGAACTGACATATATACAAGTAATTTTACATTAAAATATAAAGATATTTTAGGAGAAGAAAGATTTAATAGAGCATTAAAAGAGCAAGAAACATATTTCAAAGAACATTGTAGAGTATTATATAATGTTTATACTGATTATGAGGGTTGCACTTATAATAGTTGTATAGAAGATTAAAGGGTGGTGTTGAGATTATGAAAACAATAAAATGGACTTGGAAAGAGTTTAATAAAAATTATGATTTATGTTTTACATTTAATAATTATATGAATAATAAGAGATTATATGTAGGTATAATGTATTATGATGAAGAAATAGAAGATTATGATTTATATAGTGATTTAACAATTAACATAACTGATTATATGTTAGAGTTTGATGATGAAATTATAATTAACAATGATATTCCTACTGATTTAGTAAAAAAATTAGAAGATTTAGGCATTTTAATTGATACATATAAATATGCTTATAGTGGTTTTAGTCAATATAAAGTAATGATATTTAACAAAGACTTGGCAAAAGATTATGCATTAGAAAGTAGAGATGAATAGTAATGGTAAGTATTTATGAGATTTTAACTGATAAATATGGAGAATATTATGTTAGTTATGGTAAGAAAAGAAGAATAAAAACATTAAAAGAGAAAAATAATAAAGTTGATGAAAAAATTGATGAAATGATAGAAATGTGGAAAAATAAAATATCTAAACAAGAATTAGATGAAATGATAGAAGAATATGATAGAAATAATTATATTCATTATAAATACATATTTCTTAATGGCAAAAAATATATAGAGTTTGGAGGGTAATATGGAAAAGTATTTAGAAGATACATTGTTTGACTTGTTTGAAAGTTATGAAAACTATGAAGATATTATAGATAGTTTAAGGTCTTTAAATAGTTTAGGAGAAATAACTGATGATGAATATAATGAGATTTTAACAAATTATGATGAAGAACTTAATAAATGGTTAGATTTAAAAGGTAAAGAAATGGAAATGAGAGATAATAATAAACATTATGTAGAATTATTGCATAATTGTATTGATTATTTAACTGAATTATGGGAAATAAATGAAAAAGATGAATTGAAAGATAAGTTTGTAAATGTTTTAGGTTTTACTGAAAAAGATTTAAAATATTTCAATATTGAAAGTGAGGAAGAATAATGGAACACAAACAAATGTTTTATATTATAAGTGGTGTTATTGTTGGAGAAGATAATGATATAACTAATCATATATTTCTATTTAATGACAAAGAAAAGGCAATAAATAACTTATTAAGTATGTTTAGAGAGATACAAGATACATTTAAAGAAAATGATATTAAAATAACATATATGCATTATTGCAAAAATTATTTCATAATAAATACTGAAATGGAAAATTATGAATATAACTTGTTTGAAGAAGAAATAATTTAGCACACAATATTCAAAAAAGTATGGTATAATATAATTAGTGAAAAAGGAAAAGACTATTCAATTTCACTAGGAAAGGTTTGGTGTTTAAATGGAATTAGGTTTTCAATACAATAGTGGTGGTAGAGAAAAATATTTTCAAAAAGAAAGAGTAGGAGATTGTGTTTGTAGAGCAATAGCAATAGCAAATGATATGGACTATTTAGAGGTATATAAGATGATAAATGAATACTCTAAAAAAGAACATATAACTAAAAGAAAGAAAGGTAAATCAAGTGCTAGAAATGGTGTTTACAAAGATACTACCTCTAAAATACTTGAAGAACTAGGTTGGAAATGGGTTGCTTGTATGCAAATAGGCAAAGGTTGTCAAGTGCATTTAAGGGCAAATGAGATACCTATGAATAAAACAATTATAGTAAGATTAAGTAGGCATTTAAGTTGTATCAAAAGTGGTATAATAAATGATACTTATGATTGTAGTAGAAATGGAACTAGGTGTATTTATGGGTATTGGTATAAAGATGATATAACACAAGAAGATGATATAACACAAAAAACTGAAAAAAATAGAGATATAACACTAGAAGATATTAAAGATTATATTAAGGAATTAAAGACAATGAAACAAGCATTAGAATATTCTATGGAAAAGAATAAAGAAATGATTGGTTGGTTTGAAAGAAGAATAAACTATTTTGAAAGTAGGTTAGAAAAATGAAATATACTTTAAGAGAATATTATAATAAATGTTTTACTGAATATTATATGAAAATAGATAACAAAGGTAAAATGAAAGAGGGTAAAGGTATTATTCCTTATTCAATATGCAAAGATACTGAAAAAATAATGAAAGATTATTTCTCTAAACATAAAAGAAAAAATGATATGCATATAAGAGTGTTATATAGTAATGAAAGAAAAGAGGTATGCAATATAACTCTTATTGGCAAAAGAGAATATAACAATAAAAGAATAGGGTGGTGCTTATAATGAAAACAAAAGAGAAATTGGAAATTGTAAACAAGTATGTTGAAAGACTTAATTTAAGATTAAAAGAAAGAACTTTCAAAGTTGCATTTAATAATAAGGGTGCAAATAGATATTGCTTAACAATGTTAGGTCAAGATTACAAGTTTAATACTTATGATGATTTAATAAGTTGCTTAACATTTATTGATGAAATGTTTGAGAAAGCAATAGAAGAAATTGAAAAGAAAAAAGGTGGTGTTTAAATATGTTAGCAAATGAAATGAGAGAATTAGCAAGTAAATCAAGAAATGAAAATGAGGGTTTTAATAAACAATGGGAAGAAATGATGAATAAGATTAAAGAAAGTGCTAAAAATGGAGAAAACAAATGTGTTATGGTTTATGGAAGATACAATGAGCAATTAGTTGAAAAGTTAGAAGAAAATGGTTTTAAAGTTATGAGAAAAATGGAATTATTCCCTCATATTCCTTATGGTGCAACAAATTGTATGCAACAATGGGTTATATGGTAAGAAAGGAATAACAATATGGTAGATGAAGAATTGTTAGATTTATTAAGAAAAAAAGATGATTTACAAAATAATAGTGGACTAGATGATGATTTATATTATATACTAGATGAGGAATTAACAAATATTATCATAAATAGTTATTCATTAGAAGAAATAAAAAAGGGTTATGAGATAATAGAAAAGGAGAATAGATAATATGAGTTTAAAAGGTTATGAGTTTTTAGATGATGATAATAAGAAAGTAGTTGCAAGATTTTTTTTCAAGAGTTGTGGTCTTTATATATTAGAAAAAATAACTGATGAAAAATTACAAAGAATTAAAGACTATTTAGAAAAAAATGGAGAAAAAATACTTGAAATTAAAGAGGTTAAATAGTATGTATTTATTTAGAGAAGATATGTATAATGAGTGGTCTTGGGAAAATGGTGCTACTGATATAATATGTTTATCAAATAATATCAATACAATTTTAAATATGTTTGAAGATAAAGTAGAAGAATATTTAAAACAAAAGAGATTTATTGAAACATATATAATAACTGAAATAGAAGAAAAATTAAAAAATAAAGAAAATGTATATTTAGAGATTTATGAAAATGAAGAAGATTTTAATAATGGTAAAAATATGGCAACATTAACTATCACTTATGAAAGGGTTATTGATTAAATAATGGAAGATATTTTAGACAAGAAAGTAAAAGAGCATTTAGATTTATCTACTGATAAAGAGATAAAAGAATATGCTTATAATTGGGTGCTATTTCAATATAAGTTAGAAGAATTGAATAACTTTATTGATAAAATTAGAGAGCAAAAGGTATTGAAAGAAGATTTAGAAAGTGAAAATGGTTTGTTTGTGGGTGTAAAAGGAAATAATACCTATGAACTTGAAAATGATTTAAGAGATTACTTTTTAAATGAATATATGTAATTTAGCACACTAGATTTAAAATAATGTGGTATAATTATATTAGAAATGAAAGGAGAAATGAGTTTATGATTAAAGAATATAAAGATGAAAGAATAAATAAACTTATTAAAGAAAGTTTTGAAAGAGCAATTAAAGATGATGAGTGGAACATTAGAGAATTAAGTGAGTGGAACTATTTATATACTTGTATAGATAAAATATTAGAGTTTGTAGAAAGTGGTTATTCAAAAGAAATATATGTAAATAGAAATATGTGGCATATATTACAAGATACATTTTTTGAAATATGTGATTTATACAATGTAGATATTATAGCAAGTGAAAAAGTTAGTGAAAGAGAATTATTGATTAAGAAAAGAGAAAGAAAAGAAATAACAAGTGAGTTAAGAACTTATTTAGAAAATGTATGTAATTATCTTAATAACATTAAAGGTTATATAACTGATAATGAAATAAGATTTTTATTAGAGTGTATAGATAATAGACAATATCATATAACAAGTGAAATGATAGAAGAATTAAGTTGTTATGTGGAAAATGATATGCAAGATGAGTTTGTTGAAAAGTTATTAAAAATAGAAATGGAAAGTGGAATATAATGAAAGAGAATATTATTAACTTTATAAAAGATTTTGAAAAAGGACTTGCAAAAGATTTTAATAATTCTTGGGAAGATATAAGTTATTATAATTATTGTTTAGGTATGAAAGACACTTGTTTAAAGGCAAAATCAATAATAAATAACAATTCAAATATAATAGAAACATTAAAAAAAGAGCAAAGTGAGATTAACACAAATGATTATAGTGGAATAGAAAGACAATATTATGTTGGTGCTTATAATATGTATAATTATATTATAAATGAAATGGAGAAAGAGGTGTAAATATATGGAAAAGGTTTATGTAATAAGTTATGAAGATTATTGTAATGGTAGTAGTGAATATTGTAGTGGTGTATCTTATGTTTTTAAAACATTAAAAGGTGCAAGAGAAATGTTAGAGATTATAAAAAAAGATGAAATAGAAAACTATAAAATAAATGGTGTAAATGTTGATGAAGAAAAAATAAAAGAATTAGGAAAATATGGAATTGAAGAAAGTGAAGATGAGTTTACATTAGATTTAGGGTATGATTATACTACTTTTAAAATAACTGAAATGCAATTAAGGGGGTAATTTAAGTGAGAGATGATATTTTAATGACAATTTTTGGTGGTGGAACATTAGATTGGGAAATGTTAGACAAATGTAATTATGATTTTGAAGATATATATAATTTTTCACAAATGTTCTCATCATTAGGAAATGATATGGACTTTAATTGTATCTTATTGGGTGCTATTGATTTATATAGAGATAACATTGATAAGAGCATTAGAGAGAAAATAAAAGAAACTGAAAGTGAATTAAAAGAACTTGAAGATTATAGTGATATGTATAATGGAAATATTGATGATGAATATGTTGGCAAAATTATAAGATTAAGAAAACAATTAGAAGATTTAAATGGGTTATATGCTACTGATGATATAGAATATAACACAAATTATTTAGATACAAATATGTGGTTTGTCAATGATGAGATTAAGGAACTATATAAAAAGTATTTAAGTAAAGAAATTGAAGAAGAAAATGATAAAATTGGTTTTGTATCATTAGATTTAGATTAAAGGTGGTGTTGAATATGCAATTAAAAGTAAAAGATTTTACAAATATGATTATAGGACTAAAAAAGAGTGGTATGAGTTTAGAAGAAATAAATGAACTACCTATTTATATAGGAGATGATGATGAATTAAATGGTATTCATTGTGCTTGGTATTGTCAAGAAATAGATAGTAATGATACTGATGAAGATATGCAATATTTTGTAGAAATGATAAATAACTATGGTAGTAATAATGAATTAAAAGGGAAAGGTATTTTAATTAGTTAGTATGGGAATATATAGTGATTTATTAAAATGTTATCAAAATATGAAAAATGAATATAACAATTCACAAAATAATAACTATAAATCATATTTAGAAAAATTACTTAACAAGTTTTATGATGAATATTTATGTGATTATTCTATAACAACAAAAATGAGTGAAAGTGAGATTATACTTGAATATATAAAACTCGGTGCAAATAAAAAAGATAGTGTATTGTATAAAGAATATTCTAATCTATTAAAGTTTGTAAGTAAAATTGATGATTTAGAGATAACACTAGATAATAGATTGCTTGACAATCAAGATTATGACTTTTTTCACTATCAACAAAGTTATGAACTTGCAAAATGTAAATATGGAACATTTTATTTAACAAGTTGTGGAGAGTTGAAATGTGATTATTTTGATGACAAAGGAAATTGGGTTGACAATGCTATTGATACAATACAAAATAATTATGTTAAGAACAATGAAGAATACAATAAAGCAATAGAAAATGGCAATTTAATATTAGATTGTAATAATTGGTTTTCAATTTACTTTATTGACAATAATAATAATTCATTACAATTATTTGACTATTTAGAAAATGTTTATGGTAGTATTAGTGAGGGTTTAAATGGTCTTTTAGACATAATAACTGATGATGAGTTTATTAAAGATATATTAAAAGAATTGGGGGTTGAATAGTATGAAAGAAAAGATATTTAATAAGATGATAGAATATGGTTGGAACTTGGGTGCTAATTCCTATGAAGATTTTAACAAAGTGTATGATTATCATAACACTAGATTTAATAAAGAGTGGGAACAATTAGAGGAAAAGGAAAATAGAACTGAACTAGAAGAATTAAGAGTTGAAGATTTAAGATTTATAACTGACTTTTTAAGAGCAATAGATGATATTGATAATTTAAAAATAGTTGGTAATGCAAGAATTAGTTTAAGTAATAGTAGTGATATACCACTTTCATTAAGTTATTTAACTTATGGAAATGTAGGACAATTAGAAACAAATATTAGAAAATGTAAAATGAGTGGTTATGACATTTGTGATTTACTTAACAATTCAAAAGAAATGATTTATGAAAATTGGCAAGTTGAATTAGATACTGATAATATAATAATATTAAAAGGAAAAGATGATAATAATGTTGGTTATTTGCAAATTAGCACACAAAAATAAAAAGTGTGTGGTATAATATAGGTGTAAATGAAAGGAAAGGTGTTTTATGGAAAAGAAAGAGATTGAAAAATTATATGGAGAATTAGGTTATAATAAAATTGATGAATTATATAATTATAGTTGTTTATTGACAAGTGGTTTTGATAAAGAACAAGCATATAATTTAATTGGTTTATTAAATGACTTATGGTTAGATGATGAAAATAATTATAGTATATCAAAATTAAGTGATATGTTATATGATATTTATGATTGCATTGAAGATAGAATTGATGATATGGACACAAGTGATATTCTATTAGAAATGTATGACGGAGAAATTTAAAATATTTAAATGAATAAAGAAAGTGAGGAGAAAAATATGGAAAGAGTTAATTTAGAAGATTTAAGTAAAGAAGAATTACAAGATTTATTAGCAAAATATAGTGATTATGTTATGAATTACGAGGAAGAACACGAGTTAGGTGGTAGTCCTGTATGTATTTATGAATATTATGATAATGAATATCAATTAGAAAAGGAAATACCTACTTTAAAAGGTGTTGGTGTTAATGGAACTGAAAATGGTATTGCTATAACATTAAAAGGTTTAGATAATGAAACACTAGCAAGATATAGTGTTAATGTTAATATGGAAAATCTTGATGAAGATACTTTATATAATGTTTGTTATAATATTTCACAAACAATATATAATTTATACTATGAAAAAAATGGAACATTAGAACAAGAAGATATATTAAATGTAGTTAGAAATGAATTAGTAAAATAATAAGAAAGGGTGGTTGATAATATGCCAAATTGGGTAAGAAATAAGGTTTATTTTAAAAGTGAAAAAGTAATGCAAGATTGCTATGATATTGATGAAGAAGAAAATGAAACTTTTGACTTTAATAAGGTTATTCCTATGCCTAAAAGTATGCATTTAACAAGTGGCGGTAATGAAAAAATGTCAATTTGTTATGCTTATTCAAAAATGAGTGATGAGGAAAAGGAAAATCTTGCTAAAAGATTAAAAGAAACTGATAATGATTATTATGGTAATTATTTTAATAAACTTTTAGATAGTTGTAATTATACTGATGAAGATTACAAGAAAGAAGATAAAGAATTAAAAAAATATATTAGCGGTAAAAAGGTTAATGAGTGGGAAAATATAGATTATAAAGGTCTTGGAATTAAAAACTTACAAGATTTAGGTAATACTTATATCAATAACATATTAGAATATGGTTGTGATACTTGGTATGATTGGTCTTGTAAATATTGGGGAACAAAGTGGAATTGCAATAGTGTATATGCTATTGATGATAACAATGTTGAGTTTGAAACTGCTTGGTCTTGCCCTTATGAACTGCTAAAAGAAATAAGTAAAAAGTATAACACAAAAGTAGTTGTAGAATATGCCGATGAAGATATTGGTAGTAATTGTGGAACTCTTACATTTGAAAATGGAGAAGAAACTGACTATGAAAAAGGAGATAGCAATTTTGCTTATCATATATGGGGTTATACTGATGAAGATATAAAAGAGTTTGAGGAAGAATAATTTTTCTTCCTTAACAAATATGGTATAATATAAATAGAATTAGGAGAGTGAAAATATGGAATATCAAGAATTAGTTAATAAATGTAGAGAAGAATATTATAAAAGTGATTTAGCAAGTGCTTATAAATATTGGGAAGAAATGTTTAATGTGCTAGATGAAAAAATAAATGCTAATGAAAGCAAAGATAACTATAACATTTTTTGTGAGTTTAATGAATATATGAAACAATTTACTAATGATGAGGTATATAAAATTACTGATTATGGTAAACAAAGAGCATATAGAAAAATGGAACTTGAAAGAACATATAATATATTAGATAAAAGTGTTAAGTGTGTTGATTTAGTGAAAAACAATGATAAAATGAAATATTTAGATGAGTTTTTAAACTTTTATGAGTGGTGCATTTTAAAAAGTGAAGATAAAAAAGGTTTTTATAATATTTATGATTTGCAAACAAATGAGATTATAGATAGTTATAGTGAAACAAATGAAAAAGACAAGACTTTAAATGAAACTATTTTAAGACTTGTTAATAAAGCATTATGCTATGAACTAGATGAAAGAGAATATGAAACTGATGAAGAATATGATGAGTATTATAATTCACAATATATTCAAGCATTGTTAGGTATTCAAGAAGAATATACTGAACTTGTAAAGGAAGATTTACAAAAGGAACTTGATTATCAAGAGAAAAGAATAGAGGTTTGTGGTTATGGAAAGAGTGATTTACATAATATAGAACATTTAAAATGGAGAATAGATAACTTATAAGAAAGGGGTAATAATTATGTTTGATAACAAAGAGATAACAATAGAAAAGGTAAAGGACTTACTATACAATGTGGAAAATGAGTTTAACAATGAATTAGACTATGATTATGAAACAAGTAGCGGTAGGGAACTTACTGATGATGATTTAGACATTATGACCGAATATTTAAGTAGATTTTTAGATAAGGTTTATGCGGTTATTGATGATGAGTTAGAAGATAAAGAAAGCATAAGTGATTATATTGGAGATACTTTATGCAAATTAGAGGGAGAAGAATATGACAAAATCAAAGATAACAATGAAAGTTTTGAAAATGTGGTAGATAAGGTTAATAATGACTATGAGTTTAATGAAAAATTAAGAGATTTGGCAATAGAGAACATTGATTACTATGTAGCAAGAGAGGAGATTTAATATGACAAAGGAAGAAAGAGATATGAAAAAAGTTGCTAAATTATTTATGGAAGATAGTGATAGAAAAGCATTAGAATTATTAAATACAATAGTAGATGATAATATAGTTAATATTGCATTATCTTGGAATATAAACTATGAGAAAGAGTTAGATGAACTTAACACAAATGAGTTTGAAATGTATAATGATATTATTGGTTATATATTCAAAAAATATGAGTTAGGAAAGATTTATGAACTTTAAAATGAAAGGGTGGTAAATATGAAAGAAAAGTTAATAACAAGATTATATGATTTTTGGGGCGAAACTGATGATGATAAGGCACAATTATTAAAAGAGATTACTGAAAATGTTAATGAGGGTGTCAATGGTGCGGAGGTTTTACTAGATTGGTGTAGGTGTGATTATGACGGAATTAGAGAACAATATATGAAAATGCATAACATAAATGAAGATGAAATGGAAAGAGTTATGGAAGAACATTTTGGAGATTATACATTTATGTATGAAGATATACCTTATGTTAGTGAATTAGATGATATATGGGACATTTCTAATTGGTTTTTAGATTATTGTAATGGAGATATGACCGAAGAAGAATTAGAAAGTTGGTTAGAGGTGTAATTATGGACTTAAAAAATTTATTTATACAAAACTTTAATATGGACTTGATAGCATTAGACTTAATGGACTTAATAGATGATGATAAATTAGAAGAGTTTATGTTTGAAAAGTTTAAAGAGAACTTTATGTATGGGGAACTCTATGATATATTTAAAGACTATTTAGACAAAGAAACTTTACAATGTTTATTGGAAGATATGGGTTTTGACTTTGTAAATTTAGATGAATTAGATGAAGAAGAAAGAGAAAAATATTATTAGAAAGAGGTGTAATTATGGTAGATAAGAGAAAATATTTTGATTATGAACTTGCATATAGAGGTTTGGAAAGAGCAAGAGAATTATTTAACAATGGCGGTATAGAAGAACTTGTTAATGATGATGAGTTTGACATAAGCGGTGGCGGAATAGATTATGTTGGAACTATTGAACAATGGAAAGGTTGCGGTTATATACCTATCAATGCTAGTGCTTATAACATTACTATATATGCAACTATGAAGAATAATAGAAATAAAGATATATATATAAGTAGTGAACTTGATATTTATAGTTATGGCGGTGGAAATGACTATTTAGATATAGAAGATATTTCTTGTGTTGAAAAAAGAATTAAGGGTTTAAAAGACTATGCAAAGAATAATGATTATACTGATGAAGATTATAATGAGGAATTAAAAAGTCTTCAAAGTCTTTTAACAATATTAAAGAGCAAAAATGATGAAAAATATAAAGGAAATGTAGATAAATACTATCAAAATATGATAGATGAGATTTTAAATGGTGCAAGTGATAGAGAGCAATTAGAAATAATTTTAAAACTTGTAGTCGGTTTAAAAGAGTGGAATACAAACGGAAATGCCGTTGATTATGTTATTGGTTTATATTATGAGGGTTTATCTCAAATTGAAACTGAAATTAAGGAAATTATGAGAAAGGAAGATGAATACAATGATTAAAACATTAGTAATTAAAAGAGAAAATAGCAATAAAGGTTTAAGTATAGATTATGATAGACTAGATTTTGGTCTTGGAATTGGAGATTATTATTACAATGGTAAATGTAGCGGTAGTCAAATAGGTTTTTGTTGGAATGAAGAATTAGGGTATGAAAATATAGACCATTTATATTTTGTAGTTTATTGTGGAGATGAAAAAGAAAATGATTTATATACTCTTAACACTACCTTAAAGAACTTAACACCGCAAGAAAAATTATACATAACACTTAATAAAGAAGACTATGAGATTTTTAAAAAGTGGGTAATGGAAACTGAAAGAATTGATTTTCATTATTATAGTATGGAAGAAATAGCAAAATTAGAAAGAGAGGTAAAATAAAATGGAAAAATTATTATGGCAAAAGGAACAAGATTTTAAATATGCATTAGAAAGAGCATTAAATAAGGCAAAATATGATAATATTACTATTAAAGAATTATTAGAATTAGGTTTTAACAATAATTATTTAAAATTACAAGGAGAAATAATGAAAATTGGACTTGGTTTTATAGATGAAAATGGAGAGTATTGCGGAGAATTAACTAAAAAACAATTAAATGTGAAAGTTTATATGAAAGAAAATTTTGGTTGGCTTGAAGATGAAGATATTGACGGAGACGGCTATCATATAGCGGTGGTATATTGTATAAATAAAGAAGATGAAAAACTATTTATGGAGATGAAAAGACAATGGTAATATATGTAATAACAATGTTATGGTATGACACTAATGATAACAAAAGATATGATGATATTTTAAGCGAGTGTTTTACTGACTTTGAGAAAGCAAAAAAATATTTAGATAGTGAAATAATGGAAGAATATAACAATCTAATAAAAAATGGTGGCAACTATTATATAACTGATTACAATGATAATGGGTGCTATGAAAGAGAAATATGGTTTGAAAATAGTGAATATGAAGATATGTTAATGAGATATACAATAAGAAAGGTTAATTTAGCACACAATAATTAAAATGGTATGTTATAATTAAGTTAGATTAAGAAAGCGAGGAGATTTTATGGAAAGTATTTATGTAATTTATGAGGTTTATAGTGATAACTATAAGAACTTAAATGGGTTGTTAATTGATAAAAAATACTTAACAACATATACAAAAGAACAAGATATGATTAGTCGCATTGAAAGTGAAATGAGATTTCAATGTTTAGGAAATGAGGGTTGGTCTTTTAAAAGAGTAGTAGATAAAGATAGTTATACAATGATTATCTATTATGGAAATGAAGAGCAATATAGAATGATTGGAAAGGAGATACAATTATAATGATGAGTTTAGATGAAATTAAAGAACTTAACAATAAGTGGCAAAAAGATAAAAATATTGCTTATGAATATAATGGAACTGAATTACAAACATTAAACGGAGAACATATTGGGGTTGATTTAATGTTAAGTGATGAGGGTTTAGAATTACAAGTTTGCAAAGTAATTGGTTTTAACAATCAAAATGAGAAAATGTGGGAAACATTTGCAATAGAAAGTATAGATATTGATAAAATCAATAGCGATAATGAATTAGAAAACTATTTGCAAGAAAGAATTGATGAGTATGAAACTGAAATTAAAAATGATAATAATTTAATATTTACAATAATAAATGATAATAAAATAGATTTATGCAAAAATAAAATAATTGAAGAATACCATAAAGAAGATATATGTATGGCGGAATTATTATCAAGTATTAAATGTATAAATTTATCAGTAGAAGATAATTATGATTTATACAAAGATTTGGTTGAAAAATATGATTAGTAAAGGAGAGTGAAAAATAATGACAAATAAAGAAATTTTAGGAGAATTAAAGAAATGTTATGAATATTTATATGACATTAGAGAAAATGGTTGTAGCGACCATTGTTGCGGACAAATGGGAAAAGATTTAATAGATAAATTAGAGGTCGCAAAGTATAATGTTGAAGAATTATATTATGAGTTTTATAAGACATTAGATAGAGAAGAATTAAGAGTAAAAGATTTAGAAGATAAAGTTGACGGAGATAAAGTTTATATTGCAAGAAATGTTGACGGAGATTATGAGGTTGGCGAAGATAATTATGGTATGACTTGTGAAGATTTAGATTATTATTGGTATGATGATGAAAACTTTATAGATTGGTATAACAATGGAGATGAGGAATAATGGAAAAATATAGTGATGAAGAATTATTTGAACTATGGAAAAATGCCGATAAAGATGATAAAAATGTCGGTCTAATAGGTTATGAATTAGTGAAAAGGGGTTATTTACTAGATGAAGATGAATATAATGCATTAGATTATTATATGCAAGAAAGCAAACTATATGATAGCGGACTTTTCATTATGCAAGATGAATATGGTAGAGATTATTTTGTAGATGAAGATAACAATGAGAACTTAACTCTAAAAGAGGGTTTAGGAATTGTTTATGAAAGCATAGTAGATGACTATGTTAAAGAAATGCCTAGCACAATTAAAAATGGCTTGAAAAAAGTGTTTAAAAGAGTGTTAGATATAGATTTGGAGGGGTAATGTGGAAAAGTATTTAATGGAACAATTTAAAACAATTTTAGAAAAAGAAAATGACATAACAAATGTTGAATTATATATGAATATTGAGGGTAGTTGGGTTATCAAATATAAATATGATAATGAGGAATACCTTTTAAATATTGATATGTTATATTAAAGGAGAGTGATTAGAGTGAGAGATTATGATTGTGAGTGTATATTCTATTTAGGAATACAAATTAGCAAGACATTTGAATTAGAAAAGAAATGGTTGCTAATAGATGAATATTACAATGGAATTAAAATAATTTATGAAGATTATAAAAAATGCGATAACAAGAATAAAAGTTTATTAGATAGCATAAATGATTATATTAAGGAACACACTATATATATAATTAGTGTAATTAAAAATGCCGTTGAATAAAGGAGAGTGGTAATTGTGGCAATTTTAAAAAATGAAGATATAGGAACAATGGTAGAGGTGGAAGAACTTTTACATAACAAGTTGATTAAAACTAATGGTATTAAAGATACTAATGGTAGTTATTACTTTGATGAAAATGACAAAGAATATGAGGTTTGGGTGCAATATTGGAATTTAATTGAAAGAATAATTAAAAATAAAAAAGATAGGACTAAATCAGTAAATGATAAGAATAAAACAATATATAGAGCAAGACACAAACTAAATAATCAAATATCTTATTTAAGGAATAAGAAAAAGAAAAACGAGCAAGATATTGCTAAACTAGAAAGATTACTAGAAAAAAGAGATAAGATGAACACAAGAAGAAAAAGAGTTAGTGAAAATCTTTTAAAAAAAGAAAGGAGAGGAGAATAATGGACTTAGAAAAAGAATATAAAGTAGTAATTTATAATATTAAAACAGGTTTAGAAGAATATGAATACTTTGAGGATGAAGAAGAAAGTATAGCATATGCGAAAATTATGGTTGATGAAAATACAAAAACAAGTGTATGGCTAAGAGAATATGATGAGGACGGAGAATATTGTATTTGGGAGAGTGAAGAATAATGGAAGAAAAATTTAAAGAAACAAATACATATAAGTTCTTTCAAGATTTAGTATGGGACATTACTGAAGATTATAGAACTAATGAAAATAAAGAATATAACATAGATAAAACTATTGAGAATATGGTTGCCGATGATATTTTATGGCAAAAATTAACTGATAGTGTATGGAGAAATTTGGTTGAAAAGGAGAGTGAAAATAATGGGAACTAGAAATAAAACAATAGTAAAGAAAAATGACAAGATAATAATAAATCAATACGGACAATGGGACGGCTATCCTACGAGTGCAACAAAGGTTATAGCGGACTTTTTAAGAGGAAATAGTGTTGATGATATTAACAAAATGTTAGAAAAGATTAAATATGTAGAAAGAAATAACACTTTAATATTTAATGAAATGACAATGAGTTTAAATGAAGAATTTGGCGATATACAAAAATATTTATATGAAGATTATACTAGGAGAACAAATATAACTGATTTGGTAAACAAGTTTGGTTATGAAAAAGCAAGTTTATATTTAATGTTGACAAGAGATACGGGGTATAACATTTTAAATGTAATTAAAAGTTTATATGAAATAAGTGGCGATAAAAATATACCTATTATACTTGATGATTATGATGGTTGGGACATTGAAAGCAAAAATATTGTAGATTTAGATAACAAAACTCTAACTACTATTTGGCACGGACAAGAAAAAACTTGGAACTTTTATGAGTTGCCTAGTGATGAAGAATTAAAAGAATTTGAAAATATTGCTTAACAGGTCTTTAAAAAAAGACTAGCAATATTTTCGGTCTTGTGCTATAATGAAAGTAAGAAAAATAAACAGGGAAAGGAGAGATTTAAAATGGATGAACTAATTGGAAAAAGATTTGGAAGATTACTTATAATTGATAGTGAGTTTAGAAATAATGCGATTTATTATAAGTGCAAATGCGATTGCGGTAAAATAACAATGGTTAAAAGAGGTAATTTACTTGAAAATAGAATTAGGTCTTGCGGTTGTTTAAAGAGAGAAATAAACACTCAACACGCTAGAGAAATGGGCTTAAAGAATAGAAAAGAAATGTATTGTAAAGTTTGTGGTAAAACACATTATGCAAGAGGTCTATGTAAGAATTGTTATGAAAGAGAAAGACGCAAAGGTCTTTTAGTGGAATATAATTATGCGAGTTAAAACAACAAAACACGGAAAACATAGAATTAAATCTCGTGTTGGTGTAAGAAATGCGTCATATAATTACAAACTAGCAAGAAAAAATGGTAAAAAACTTAATGAATTTGAGGGCGATTTTTATAGATTATTAAAGTTTCTTGAAATAAAAAGTAAAGGAAAAGTGGTTGTGTATAACAACTTTATATACATTATAAAAAATGAGAAATTAATTACGGTCTTAAATATGCCGTATAAATATAGCAATTATGAAAGTTATTTAAAAAAGAAAGAGGGTGTGGAAAATGTTTGAAAGATTTAAAAGTTATAAACTTAATATAGAGAATATAAGTAAAAGTTCATTAGAACAATATGAAAAAATCTTAACAGGGTTTCTAGCTTTTTATGGGAAAACTATTAATGATGAAGACTTTATTATTAACCTAAAGGCAACGGAAATAAAAAATTATATAGAACATTTATCTATATTAGGGAAAGAACCTAGCACTAGAAATAAAGTTTTGGCGGTTATTAAAAGTTTTTATAAGTATTTATATAATGAAGAAAACATAGAGGTTGATACAAGAATATTCTTTGTAAAAAAAGCGAAAAAAGCATATAAAGAACCTTTATGGTTGCAAGATGATGAAATGGAAAAGTTTTTAGAGGTTATTAAATGCCCTAGAACAAAATCTATGGTTGAAATGCTTTATTATACAGGTATGAGGTTTAGCGAGATTATAAATATAACAATAGAAGACTTTTTAAATGGAAAAGCGGTCATAACAGGTAAAGGAAATAAACAAAGAACTATATATTTCGGTAATTCCGAACTTGTTGAGTGCGTTTCAAACTATATATTAACAAAAAGACAAGATATAATTAAAAGAACAGGTAAAGATACTGACTTATTATTCATAAATAACAATGGTAATAAAATGTTGGCATCAAATTTTATAGGAACATTAAAAAAATATGCAAAATGTGTGGAAGGACTTAACAGGTATAAAGAAATGTCTCCACATAAATTAAGACATAGTTTTATAACAAATGCATTATTGAATGGCGAGTCAATCTCGGTTGTAAGAGATGCCGTTGGTCATTCAAATATATCAACAACAAATAATTATGCACATTCTACTAGAAAATCAGTAGAAAACTTAATGAACGGCAAAAAAGAGCAAAATAAAGAAATGGAAAGAGAGGAGATTTTAGATTATGAAAGAGAAATGTTTGGCTTTATTTAATAACAATTTCAATTGTGTATTAGTCGGTAAAAAGGACGGAAAGGAAATAACATATACAGGGGAAACTCCCCTACAAGTGTTAGGCGATTTAACATGGGATGGTCTTATTAGCGAAAAATATTATAACTATATAGAAGAAAAGGCAAAAGAACATCTTAAAAAACCTACTTATTATGAAAAAACAATGTGGGAAAATGCTAAAGGCAATAAAAACATGAAACTTGATAAGGATGCAATTTGGATGCTTGCTTGTTGGATTGAAGATAAATATAAGAGCAAAGATGTATCAAAAATTATTAGAAAGTTTTGCCTACTAGATGAGTTTTACTTGAAATTTACAGGAAAAGAAGATAAAATAATGACTTGCATTGAGGAGGGAAAATCTTATGCTAGATAATATTAAGAGATATTTTAGTGAAGAAGAAAAAGAAAATAGACGAGCATTGAAACTAAAAGAAGAACAAAAAAGAAGAAAGGTGGCGGAAAATGTGTTTGGAGAATTAAAAGGCGAATATGATGATATAAAGGAAAAATATATTAGATTATTAGAGGAAAAAAGTGAGAAATTTGACAAGTATCTTGAATATCAAGACTTGTGTAAAGAACAGGAAACTCAAATAAAAGAATATAAGAAAGAAATTTCGGATTTGAAACAAGAACTTAAAGATTGTTATGAAAATATTGATAATTTAGAAAAAGAAATCAATAAAAAACAATCAAATAAGAAAAGCGATAATGAATTTGATAAAGAATTTAAAGAAAAGATAAAGGAAATTAAAGGAGAATAATTTATGTTAGAGGTTGATAGTCAAATAAGAATGATAATTGCAAATCTTAATGACAAACTTGCGTCTATTACGCACGAGTGTCAAAAAGAACAAGCATATTGCGGTTATCTTGATGAAAAATTAAAATCAATAGAGTGGGACATTAAGGTTTTAAGACATAGAATTGATGAAAAACTAGAGGAGGAAAAATCTTAATGGCACCAAAAATAGACATAAAAAAATCACTAGAAAGTTTAGATAATTCTTTATGGGCTTTAAGAAGATTCTTTAAAAAAGACGGACAAATAAATGAAAATACTTATAAAAGATTGCGTATGGAAATAAATTATATGATAAATCAATTATCTCTTATATTATATAATATAGAAGATGAATATCAAAAACAGGAGTTAAAAAATAAAATATCGGACGCTTATTGGCGTGCTATTTTAAAAAAGGAGGTATGTATAGATGGGAATATTCAAAAGGAAAATTAAAAACACATTTGATATTGCTAGAGAAACAGGAATTGATGAAGAAAAGATAAAAGAATTAAAAAATGGGGAAAGACACATTGAGGGAGAAACTATGGAAAAGGTTTTAAATGCTATCAATAGAGATAAGGTAGATAGAGATATGGAGAAATTCAAAATCTTTGAATGGTATAAAGAAACTGACTTAAAAGCATTAAGAGAGAGTTTCGGGTATCCAACTCAATCTCTTTTATCAAAAGAATTAAAAATTGATAATGCAGGTCTTAACAGGGTTGAAAATAAAAAATATAATAAACTTAACAGCACAATTATAAAATTGTATGACTTTTACCATAATGATTTTAACAAGAGAATTGAAAAACCTGAGGTTGATGAGAAAGTTGAGAAAAAAGAGGTTAAAAAGATAAAAAAATCAACTAAATTAGAAGAAAAAAGAAAAGAAAAGGAAATATTAGATTGGTATCTTAACACTGATTTTAAAAAATTAAGGGGAGAATTAACTCAATATGAACTTGCTAAGAAAACAAGAATTCCACAATCGGCTTTATGTGAAATAGAAAAGCATAAATATAAAAGTTTAGGTAAAAATACAGTTAAACTTTATAATTATTACAATGAAGAAAATAATGAAATTGATGTAAGAACACCTTTTGACATTGTAGATAGATATGATTTAAGTGAAATTTATGATTGGTATCTTAGTATAGATGATTTAAAAGAGTATAGACGCAAATTTGGCTATTCTCTTAATAGAATGATGGCGGCTTTAAATCTATCTTATGACCAAATGAGAGATTTTGAGAGTCATAAATACCAAAAAGCAACACCTGTGGTTTGTAGATTTTATGAGTTCTATCATAATGAAGAAAATAGACTTCCTGAAATAGAATTAGATAAACTTAACAATCCAAATCCAAAATTTGGGAATTCTACTAGCAATATAGAGGTTGCGTCAACATTAGAAAAGGAGGAACAAAAAGTGAATACTGCTAATACTGATTATTATCAAGTTTTAGACGGAAATAATATTATAAACGGTTCTCTAACTATTTCAAATTCATTAGAAAGTGAAATAGAAGATTTAAAGAAAGAAATAGAAGAGAAAAATGCTACAATAGCATCATTAGAAAGAAAAATAATGTTATATGAAAAATTAATTGAGAGGTTATAATATGGGAAAGAAAATTAGAAAAGGCGTTTTTGAAACCAATTCATCAAGCACACATAGTATCGTAATTCCTAAAAAAGTAAATGATGAACATTATTCAACATATGAAAGTCTTGACGCTAACTATGGTTTTGGTAGGGAGGAAAGTAGGCTTGTTAATGATTGGGATGAAAAACTTGCTTATACTTATATTGTATTAAAAGATTACAATGAATATAAAAAAGATATAGTTACCGATAAAGACTTAACAAATTTTAAAAATAATGTGGAAAGTATCTATATAGAATTAAATGATAGTAATATGAGAGATATAAAACCTTTGGATATATTTAATCTAATAGATAATAAAGAAACTAGCAAAAAATTTGGCTTTTTCGGTTCAAGTTATCCTTATGTTGACCATGAGGAAGATTTTGAGAACAATGGCTTTATAAAGAGAGTTCTTAACGATAAAGAATTTTTAAAAAGATTTATTTTTAATACTGACTCTTATATAACTATTGGCGGAGATGAATATCGTGGATACAATATAAAAACTATTGGTTTCCAATATGATTATGATGATGAAGACTATTATTGCGTTAACAGCAAAGGAGAAAAACGCCCCGAAATTCCTGAAGGAATAGATAGCAAAAAAGAGCAAAAGATAAGAGAAGAATATAATATATATATTGATACAGGCGAATTTTGGGATAAGTTAGAAGAATATAGAAAAAATAATGATGTTTATCTAAAAGGAAATTAATAAAAAATTTCCTTTACTTTTTCTTATTTATATGTTATTTTATAAGTAAGAATAGGAGGACACATTATGATTAAGCTAACTGAAAAGTATTATATTGATTTTGATAGTCTAAATATAATGCTTAAAGAGAAATATGTTTCTAAAAAAACAGGAAAAGATTTCTTTGAAAATTTAGGATTTTTTATTACATTTGAAGAACTTTCTAATTATTTAGTTAATAAATGTTATATGAAACAAGATAGTAGCGAGCTTAAATCATTAGTAGATATAAAAGACTCTATTGATGACTTTAAGCGAGAAATATCTAATAAAATTAAATTACTAGCTAAAGATGATGATGATTTCAAAAAATGTCATCATAGTAAAAGAAAGGAAAATCAAATATGAGAAAAATAAGAAATGCGGTTTTTGAAACAAATAGTAGTAGTACGCATAGTTTGACATTTAATAATAAAGAAAATTATGGGTATTTAGAACCCAATGAAAAATTAGTTATTCAATTTATAGACACAAATGATTATGGCTCTTTAAGTACCTTGAGAGAAAAAGTTTCATACTTAGTATCTCAAATTATGAATAAATATAAGTATGGAGCATTAAATTATGAAGATTTAATTGAAGAAGTTGAAGAAAATTGGGATTTTAAAAGAATAAAAGATTTTGTAAAAGAAAAATATGGGAAAGAAATTGTTTTTCCTGAAGAATATAAGGGAAATTTAGAAGATATTGTTCTTATAAATCATCAATTAGTTGATTGGCATGACCTAGATGATTTATTAAGAGATATATATAGTTATGACCATGACTATTTAGATGAGGTTCTATCACCATCAACTATAATAGAAATTGGTAGAGATTAAAATAAAGGAGTGAGGGTATGGAATATGAAGATAGAAAAAATTTTTATGCTGATGAAATGAATTATGAAAGAATGGATGAACAACTAGAACAAGTAATTGGGCATTTAACATTAAAAGAAATTTTAAAAATGATTAGAGAAATCAGTTATGATATGGTATCTTATTATGATAAAGATAATAAGGGTATTATATATCAAAGTGATGATTATTCTGAAAATAATAGAAATCAAGCATGTCGTTTACAAAGATTATTATCTACGGCTTGCGACTTATTTGCACAATCAGTAATAGAAAAAAGAGAATTTGAAGAAGGTTATTTAGAAAAGTGGACTGACGGTGGTTATTTACAAAACCGTGTAGCACAGTTAGAGGAAGAAAATGCCGAATTAAAAAATGAAATAAAATATTTGGAGGGTGAATTAAATGGAAATAAATAAAATTTATGTAGGGGAATATAGCCCCGAACAAGGATGCTATAATATTTGCACGGTCGAAGAAATGCTAAAATATAATCATGACCACATGGCGAATAAAACATTTAATGGTTATATTCCATTATGTTTTTCTAATTCTAAAGAGGAGGTCTCTAAGGCATTGGACGCTCTTATGGAAATGTATGGAAGACCTGGTACTTGGCAAGAGGAGCAAGTTAAATCAAATGACGAAACTATTGAATAAATATAAAAATGGGAATGCTGTTATTAAGATATATGATGATGGAACTAGAGATACTGAGTGGCCTGACGGAGAACAATTAAATTTGGATTTTCCATTATCAATAGATTTATGCATCACAAATTATTGTAAGCGCGGTTGTTTATGGTGTTACAATAATAGCAACCCAAATGGTAAACACGCTGATATAATGAATTTAAAGTTTATTGACTCTATGCCTAGTGGTATTGAGGTGGCAATTGGCGGTGGCAGTGCAACTGCACATCCTGATTTAATTCCTTTCTTAGAAAAATTAAAAGCAAAAGGTCTTATTGCAAATTTGACAGTTAATCAAGGCGAATTAATAGAGAATATTGGATTAATAAATAGTCTAATTGATGATGAACTAATACATGGGCTTGGTGTATCATTTACTGAACCACAAGACTTAATTTACAAAAATATGGCTCAACCAAATATGGTAGTACATTTAATTGCTGGTATTCATGGCAAAGAGGTGTTAGATTATCTTTCTAATTTTAATCTAAAGATATTAATTTTAGGATATAAAAATATTGGTCGCGGTTATTATTACAAAGATGCTATGGATGGCGAGATTGAAAAGAAAATTGAATGGCTAAAAGAACATATTGAAGAATATTTTGATAAATTTGAATGTGTATCATTTGATAATTTATCGTTAAAACAGTTAAATATTAAGGATAAATTATCTAAGGAAGAATGGCAAGAATTTTATCAAGGTGATGATGGAAATATAAGTTTCTATGTAGATGCTATTAATGAAAAAATAAGTAAAAGTTCTCTTGAAACTACTATGTTGCCATTAAAAGATGATATAAGAGAAATGTTTAAAAATATTAAAGAAAATTTTAATAAAAAATAGTTGACTTATAACTATTTTTTTTATATTATTAAATTGTGAGATACATATAATTTGTATGTCGCACATACCCCCTGATTAGAGAGCATAAACTCCGCTCTCTTTTTTTTTATACTTTTTAATTAAACGGTGTATAATATTACTAGATAAGGAGAGCAATTAACATGGATGTAGAGCAAATTGAAACAAGAGGTCTTGGTGCTGGTAGTTATCCTGAACCTCCTGAACCAAAATTAAAGATTTATAATTTTGAATTTGAGGGTACAATTAAGGGACGCGGTTATGTGTATGCCGAAGATGAATTTTCAGCGTCATTAAAAGCATCTCAAGGCGATTATGAAGAAGTAGAAGATACTTGGGATTTAGAAATAGAAAATATTACGAAAGTGGAGTTGGATTAATGGAAAAGAGCGGAATTGATACATTAGAACTAGGACAAATGATATTTGGTAATAATAAAACACAAGAATATATATTACCGGAATATGCTTGCGTATTGTTAGGAGATTTAAGAGAAAAATTAGATGATATTATAGGATATGAAAATAATCCTTTTGGCAATACAGGTGCTAAATTTAAAATAGATGGTGTTTTTGAGATAGAGGCATATAGTTGGGATGATGATTATGAACAGCCATATAATTTTAAGTACAAAGATATAGAAATCAGTTGGTATAAATATTTTGGTAGGGGAACAACTATAAATGCAAATTTTAAACCCGAGAGAATAGTTGAGATGTATGAAACATGTGCGAAAGCATTAAGAGATTATGCCGATAAACATGGTTATTATGAAGAGGAGGATAATGATGTGCAATTTTAGCAGCAAAATAATTCAAGATAAAGATAATTTTTTTAGTGACATGATGGTTCTATCTCTTAGATATGCTATTCCTAGACAAACATATATAGTTCCAGCAGTTGTCGATTTCATCATACAAAATAAAGAACATATAACTAAAAGAACTAAAGATGTAATGATAAAAGATATAAATAATGCTTTGTGCAAAGGAAATTTTAAAGGGATAGAATATGATGCATTTACTCAATTATTATCATTTTTAGAAAACTTAAATTTTGAGGAGTAATTATGCCGAAGAAAAAGATGAAATGGGTTGTTGTAAAAATATTAGATAGAGTTATTTGGATAGAAAGAAATGATATAAAAGGAATTGACTTAGTTGGCAATACGATAGGTCAAAATGGTTCACAAATTAAACTTTATAAGATATTATTGGATAATAATAAGATAATTCCACAATGTGAATTAAGAAATGAAAAAGATTATGATGAATTTAATAAAAAAGATTTGACAAAAAAAAGTGAATAGTATATAATGTTATTGAGATACAAGAATATTCCATCATTTGTATCTTCTTTCTAGGGAATAGGCGAAAGTTGCCGCTGAGACTCCAAATCTCAGGTCGAGTGGGAGCATTACCTACATTCCCTGCCAGTTTTTGATTTCATAAAGGCATTGTAGAAACGATAAGAGAGGGATAAAGAGAGCAAAGAGTATCTTTTAAGCCTACATGTAAGTCCAAACTAGCCATACCGCTCTCATTAGGAATGGTTAGGCCTTTATATATCGAAATAGTTCAAATGGCAGAACACCCGACTTGTAATCGGTAGTTGCAGGTTCAACTCCTGCTTTCGATACCATTATGTGCCCAACAGGCGCAAATATAATAGAGAGGAGGACAATATCCTTATGACAAAAAATGCTGTAAATGCAGGAAAACCTTGGACTTATGATGAAATGTTATTGATAGCCAGTTATGTTCCAACGAAACATAATATAAAGTTCCTTGCTAATCAATTAGGGAGAACAGCTCATGCGGTTCAATATATGTTTTGCAAGATTTATACTAAATCTGGTAAATTAAAAAATGACATTGAAACAAAAGAGTCTAAGTCAATGCAATATACCAACGCTTTAGAAGTTAGACAAGCAATTGGATTGCAAATAGGAATTTAATTGGTTAATATTTTAACCAATTTTATGGGGAATTAGTTCAGTTGATAGAACGCCTGTCTTGCACACAGGAGGTCATCGGTTTGAGTCCGATATTCTCCACCAAAATATTAAATTTGGTTTTATTGAGAGTTGGCGATGCCTCCTTTAGACATAGATATGTCCGTCTGTCAATTCCCAAATATAAACCCGATGCGGAGAAAGAGTTACTTCAATTTAAAAGAGTTAGTGAACATTTGGAATTATTTTGGCGTTTAGCGCCGTGAATACTTATACTCTTTCTGATATTCTCGGGTTTTGCATTTATCACCACTCAGGCTCGATGCGGATTAAGACTTACTTCTACTTTTTAGGAAAAAGATTTGCCTGTTAAGCAAAAAAAAAGTCTTATTGATATTCTCGAGCCTATTATTATAAAGAAAGGATATTTTTATGAGTAAAATCAGCAAAATTGTAAAAGAAAAAAGGGAAGTTGAGGTAAAAAAACCAGTAGTCAATTTTATGGGTGGAATATCTTATCAATTTAACCCATTAGATACTCTTAAAATGATATCTGCCTCATCTATATTTGCAGAGCCTCAATATTATAGAACATCAGGACTAAAAGATAGAGGATTTTTAGAACCACATGACAGAGAAAAAGGTTATTTAGTATTTGATATTCCAGAAGGAACTACTGCATCTGAACTAATGATAAAAGCCGTGAATGAGGCTTTAGATTATGATTTTGAGGGAACTTTAGATTGGGCTAGAGAATTAAGATATGATTATTATATGAGATTAAATCCTCAATTAATAATGGTTTTAGCAGCAATGCATCCAAAAAGGGAAGAATTTACTAATGCAAATCCAGGTAAATTTAAATTTTTAAATAATCTTATAATGCGTAGAGCAGACGAACCGGCAACTCAGTTATCTTTATATTTATATTTGAGCGGTAATAAAGAAAAACTTCCATCAATTCTAAAGCGCTCTTGGGCTGATAGAATAAGTGGATTTTCAAGATATGAATTTGGCAAATATAAAAATGCTGATATTGGACTTATAGATACAATAAGAGTGTGTCATGCAAAAGGCAATCTAGTCAATGAACTTATGACCACAGGGAAAGTACAAATTGATGAAGAGCAGGAAACATGGGAGAGATTACGCTCTGCCGGTAAAAGTTTTAAAGAATTAGTGCAGTCCGTAAAATTGCCTCATATGGCGCTTCTTCGTAATCTTAGAAATATATTTAAAGAATTAGATGAAGATACTGACCGAGAACTTGCTAACGAGGTTTTAAATAATCTAGTTGCTGGCGTTAAGGGCGGTAAACAATTCCCTTTTAGATATTATCAAGCATATAATCAAATAAAAATAAATAAAGATGTTAAATTTAAAACTCTTATTTTAGATAAACTTGAGGAGTGTATAGATATAAGCATAGAGAACATGCCTAAATTAAAAGGTAAGACAATGTGTTTATCTGATAATTCAGGTAGTGCTTGGGGAACATTTAATAGTGAATATGGGACTATGACCATAGCCGAGATAGATAATTTAAGTTCAGTTATTACTTGCATGTGTAGTGACGAAGGATATGTGGGTGCATTTGGAGATGAATTAATTGAAACACCAATAACTAAGAGAAATGGTGCATTATCTCAAGCACAAGAAATCTCGTCACATGCAAAATACAATGTCGGCAGTTCAACTGAAAATGGCATTTGGTTATTTTTCCAAAACGCTATTGACAAAAAAATAAAATATGATAATATATTTATATATTCTGATATGCAAGCAGGACATGCTGGTTTATACGGCAAAGGTAACTCTTATATAGTAGGCGATGAAAATTTCGCTGTCAAGGGGGATTGGCAAAAATATATAGATGTTCTTAAATTAATAAGAAAATACCGTGAAACCGTAAATCCAAAAGTCAATGTGTTCTCAGTGCAAACCGCAGGATATAATAATGTTCTCATTCCTGAATATTTATATAGAGGTGCTCTTCTATATGGCTGGACGGGCAAAGAACCGCTATTTGCATCTGAACTAATAAAACAGTGGGATGAAATAGAAAATGCTACTTTATAGGTAGCACTGAATAGATATAAGATTTATTTTATTAATTTAAAAAATGTGAGTTTTATATTGTTTTTTATTTCTTTATTAGTAAAAAAATTATTGAATTACAAGATAATTTATAAAAATTATATCTATTCAGTGGTGCTTGTAAAGCACTTCAATCAGCAGTATTGAATAAAAGCAAAATTGTATTTGTTTAATACTTTTGATTGTATATTTACCACTTCGTCATCTTTTTAGGTGGCGTAGGATGATGTAGTAAGACCTTGGCTAGGGGTATATCTAGTTAATATTTTAAAAGAAAGAAACAACCCGTGTTTATTCTTTACGCTATATCACCCTGCGCTGCTTACAAAGGCAGCGTTCTCATTTTTTTTTGATTTTGTTTTATTAAAATTCTTGTAAAGCTAAATCGTTCTCGCAACCTTTCTTATTTATAAAAAAAAGACCATCCTTTCTTGTTTTTATATATGATGGTTGCTAAAAAAAGAGCCGTACAGGCTCTTTTTGTGTGCGCTAGTATAGTTATACTATTTTTATATAAACACGCTCAAAAACCTATTCAAATGCTCTCATATAAAGGATTTTTGCTAAAAAAAAGGAAACCTTATTTGGTTTCCTTTTCCATTTCATCTTTAACCCATTGTAAAGTTCTTAAAGCCATTCCTGCCTCATTACTCATATTTTCAAAATTAGATACATCATCTTTAATTGATGACAACATGGCCTCTGAAGATATCGGCTCTTTTACATCTTTTAATAAATCTTCAACTCTTTTTATCAATTCTTCTCTTTTATCCTCTGGTATAAATGCCAATACATCAGCCAATATATTTATACAAAAAGTTTCATAATTATAAAAATATGGTTGCCATCTTTTTATTTCCTCTTCTACTTTTTCTTTCATATTATCTCCTTTTATTATCCGTGTTTAACGCGGTCTTCAACTTCTTTCTTTTTAGCATTGTTAAATCTGTCTAATGTGCCGACTAAATAGCCTGTAATTCTTCTAATTCTTTCAAATTTAACTCCTTCGCCAACTTTTTTCTTTTTATTCTTTTCCATAGTACCTCCTATTTCTTTATTATATTAATGACAAGATATTTCTCATCATCATATTCGTTTTTAATAATCTTTTGTGTCTGATATTTATTATGAAATTCATCATCGTCTGCCCATTTGACACATAAACCGTCTATTTCATCATTATATTCATTTAATAAATATATTTGAGTAATATCACTGCTGTTAATTCTGTTTTTTAATTTATGATATTCTATTTCATTTTCATCTGTTAGCATCTGTTTAAATTCAGTATATTTATCAAATGCACTCTCTTTAATTGAGATAACTACCTCGCCTGATGTTTTATATAATGTCATATATCCATCTGATGCACTTATATTCAAACTTATATTATCTGCATAAAAATACTCTATGTCTTCTTGTAATAATGTTATTGAATCACAATTTTCAAAAATTAATCTTATTTTATCATATTTTTCTGATTTCATATTAATTCGTCCTCTACCACTAATACATTAATTTTATTACTTATTACTGTTGTTGCATCAAGAGCAATCACACGGCCATCATCCCTAGTTAAAATATCATATTCATGCCCTTCTTCAATAGGCAGACCATACATTTTTCTAAGTTCATTTGTTCCAAAATGTCCTATGACAATAGTTTTATCTGTGTTTACAATAGACTCACCAAAGAATGTTCCATCATTGAAGTCTAAAGCGTCCCAATCAACTAAATCATATTTATAGCAATGTGGATTATGCCAATCTGGAGTTTTAGAGTCTATTGCTCCATGTGTAAATATATAATTCTTTGTTTCGAAATATCTTGGTCTATCTTTAAGCCATTTAAGTAATTCTGGATATTCTTCTTTTATTTCATTTCTACATATTTCAGCCCATTTTATATAAGACTCTTGTGTTGGATTGCAATCTCCTTCAAGAGCACACCAACTTTCAAATGGAGCAGTTCTGTGCCAAAAATCTGCTATAGTTTCATTAGTCCCGTTATGTAGATAATTAAAGGCGCTAACAGAACCTTGCAAAAAATCTATAAAAAACTTTTCATGATTTCCTCTCGTTACTATTGCTTTCCCCTCATCTGTCAACCTTTTAAGATATTCATATATAGCCACGCTTTCACCTGGTGGTCTATCAAAAATATCACCAATAACTATTAAAAGATTATTTTCATCATTCTCATCATAACCAGCATCGTCTAATCCTTTTCTTAATGCCTTATAATTATTATGGATATCTGATGTTACAAATAATTTCTTTTTCATTATTCCTCTCTTTCCTGTCATATTTTCACCACTTAATACTGTCAAATGATAATTTCTGGTGAAAATCTGTTATTTCAATATAAAACCTCTCACCATCACAAATTCGCCTTCTTCGGTTTCTATTTCTTTATCAAAAGCATATCCTAATGTTGAAGGGTATTCTTCTAGCTCATCTATTTCTACATTGTATAGCTTTAGCCAATCATTAATATCTGGAATTGCATCTTTTAGCTTATCATAAAACCCCGTTAGATATAAATTATTCCATTCATCTTGCATAAATACAATGTATTTTTTATCAATCATAATATCTCCTCAAATATCTATATTTAATTAGAGGTTTGCCTTCTCTTGTGTACATATTCATATACCTATTTTCAAAATATTCAAGTACCTGTCTTATTCTTTGTAATTGTTCTTTTGTTGGCATATATCTCTGTTCGTTTATTTCTCTAAGCACCCAAGTAATTTCCTCAAATAATTTTCTTTCAGTTCTTTCAATTACATGTAAATAGTCATGACTTGCTTGTTTAATAAGAATGGCTCCATTTTCCTCGGTTTGTTTACCACCAAATCTTTTAGGAACAATAAGATGATGAAATGAGAAATATTCATTTTCTTCTAATGTATAACCCATCCAATCCATATTGGTCATGCCCCATTCCTCTGTCATATTTTTGACTATTTCTTTCATAATATCACCCCTCTTTATAGTTTTATTACCACCACATAGCATAAAATACTAAATGGAATAATTCAAATACTTCATCTACCAATGGCATAACTTTTTCATTCCAAAATCCATCAGCATCTTTCTTTATTATATCTGTTAATTCTATTATTCTGTCTATTATTTCTATTTGTGTCATTTCGCGGTCTTTATATGTGAATTTATAATAGGTTAAATCAACTATTTTACTGGCATTTTTCTTATATTCTTTAAACCACTTGTTTAACCAGTATATAAATTCCATATTTAAACACCAATCAACTTTACACCCTTTAATCATATTTGTCCTCTAAAATTTTTAATAATTCCTTACAATCTTTTACATTTAATCTTAATAATTCATGTTTAGATATAATAGTATTCTCCGGATTGCTTAATGCGCTAATATTACTTTTGATAATTTCATTTACCTTTTTAATTGTCTTATCAACTTTTGATTTATAATTATAATAGTCTTTATATATCATTTCGCTATCTAATCCTATTATATTTTTGTTTTTTAATTCTGCTTTCTTTTCTTCTAAATATCTATGAGCATATGGTCTTTTACTAAAAGTATCAAATGTTAATTTCCATTCTTCATTTTCTTCTTCTAATCTTTCAAATGCTTTTGCTATTGCTCCTACATACCAAAGTTGTTCGTCATTAAATGTTTTTACTATTTCCATTTGGTCTGCATCATTAATAATAGGAATATTAACTGATACATACATGCGTTTATTCATACTTGTCCTCCAATATGTCTTGTATCATGAGCCTAGCCTCAATTCCCGTAATATTCTTATTTTCAATTATTTCTTTAATTCTATCTAATTGCTTTAATAATTCCAAATTAGCATTATACATATAGTCATCAAATTTATCCCCAAGTTCTTCTTTTAGTTCTTCAAATGTCTTATATTTATTCATCAAAATCATCCTTAATATCACAAATTTTACATTCATCCCACAATAGCGAGTCGCCTTGATATGTATCCTTATAATGAAGATATTTGCATACATAAACGCCGTATTCATTTTCTTGTTTATACATATTCTTAATCATGCCCCAATATGTATCTGCACCATAAAGTTCTTTATATATATTTAAATATCCTCTCTTTCGCCATAAAAACCAAATTAAGTCCCACCAATGAAATTTTCTATTTTTCCAGTAAGGGCAAGGATTAATTTTATCAACTCCGAGTCCATCTTTTCTAGGAATTAACTTTCCGTGGCAATAAGGGCCATCAGGTATTTTAAATTGTTTATATTTTTTACACATCTTTGTCCTCCCTTTCACTTTTTATTATATCATATAAGTCCTTTAAAGTTTTAAGAGGAATTTCATTATTATTTTCATCCCATACATAAGGGAATTTAGTTCCCCACTCTGACTCCCATATATAATATCCTATCCAATCTGACTCATCGCCTACCGCATCTTTTAAAATTTGCACCGTTAAATCAGTTAGTGGATTACAATAGCCACCAAAGTCTGGGGATAATTCTCTTAAAGCATTATCTAAAGTGTCTTCCTTTTTTAAATAATCTTTTATCTCGTTCATATATTTTTTAAATTTCTCGTATTCTAACATAAACCCTCCTCTTTTACTATCTCATACTTTTTTAAACCCCATTCTGTCTCCGTTGATGATTTTTCAAATCCATCTGCTGTTTTTATCCATTTTGGCCTTTTACCAAATTCGATGGCTTTTATCAACATATTCTTTTTTAATGGTTTATCTTTGAATGTAGTTTTATTTATTTTACACTCAATTTCTTTTCCACTCTGTAAACAATATAATATTATTTTTGGAGTATATTTATTATCCACATCTTTGACTAGACATATTTTTTTGTCAAGTTCAGGATAGGTTGTATTTATATATCCAAGAATCTCTCTCTCAAATTTAACTTGTTCAGAAAATTTTAAATTGGTATTTTCAACACTTTTTTCATATTCATATAGAATGTTCTCTATATTCACATCTCTATATTGTTTATCAGTCTCTGTAGCAGCATTTTGGGCTATTACATCAACAGAAATTGGGAGTGAAGGTATTTTATCCTTCGCAATAACTTTGCGTCCATATAGGGCTGAAAATGCCTCATATATCTTTAATAACTTTGCGTTGTGTCCAAACTCCTCAAAAAATTGCAATTTAATAAGTATTTCAAGTTGCCTACTATTTATATATGAGCGATTTTCTTCATCTTTCGCTTGAGTTATTTCTTCTAATAAGTCAGTAAATGTCTTATATTCTTTTTCTTTTAATGAATAAAGATAATCTGATGCACCTGAATTTAAAAATTTAATTGAACTCGTTCCTTTATATATAGTATTAGTTTCTTTATCCATAAAATAAGTTGATTTTGAATATCTAAATGTCGGTTTCTTTAAACTAATTCCAAAATAAGATAATTCATTTATTAATTTTTTAGTTCTATCTTCATCACCATTATAATAATTTAAAGCGACCGTGTAATATTCCAATGGATAATGGCTCTTTAAGTAAGCCCCATACAAACTATCATATGCATAACTTAAACTATGAGATGCGTTAAATGAATAGTGAGCGGCGTCTTCAACAACTTTCCAAGTTTCTTCAAATCCGTCTGGTTTTCCCACTTGTTTATTCCAACCTTCTAAAAGTTGTTCTTTAAGTGCTGCTAACTCAGGTTCTTTAAATTTCTTTTTTGCTATCTTCTTAATAATATCATATGATTGTGGTTCACTTATTCCAAGCCAAATTAGATATTTCATAATTGACTCTTGATAAATCATTCTATGGCCACTATCTTCTAATATATTATCTAAAGATGGAACGCCGGTTGTATAATTTTTTCTATCTATGAAATCATTTAATAGACTTGCGCATCCAGGTCTAATTATTGCAACAAATGCAGACATTTCCGATAATGAATGTGGTTTATATTTTGTTACAAGCCCTGTTGCATAATCTGAGTCCGCTTGATTAATAGAGCAAGTTAGCCCTTTTTTATATATATCAAATGTTTTTTCATCAAGCATTTCATCTAATTCGCTGATAGATGGGATATTTATATTTGCAAGTTTACATACATCTCTTATAATAGCCCATACCATTACTGTTAAATAATCATTTTTTAAATATTTATATTTATCACAATTATATCCGTCAAGTAAGCAACAAATCTTTCCATTTGGTGTCTTTATCATACCTATTTCTCTACGAACATCTTTATCATATAAACACATTGAGCAAGGCGATTCGGCTATTCCTTCGATTACTCCTACGAATGGCTTGCTTTCTTCAATAATTTTACCCCACTTTGGGTCATCTATATACTTTTCTAAATCCTTTGCAATATCATTATATTCACTTATATCCATTCCTATTGCTTTACAATAAAGTCTGAATCCTGATGAATCCTGTAATGGTTTCCAAGATACCATCCAAGCGCAATTGTTTTCACCAAGTAAGTCTTTGCTTGCTTGGATAAATGGTTCAGCATCCGCCGTATTTAGGTCGATATCAGGGAGACTCTTTGCACCCAATATTCTTTCAATAGACATAAATCTAGTAGGAAATAATGTAATGGGTGATTTCAGTCTATCAATATCTGTTAATCCTAAAAGTTTAGTTGTATAAAATGATGGGGCAGAACCCCTTCCTGTATTAGTTAATACACCATTATATTTTTCTTTTGCTATTTCTACTATTTTATTATCTATTAAAAAATAGTTAGCCATATTAGTTTTTTCAATTATATCAACTTCATATCTAATAGCCTCTAAATATTTAGGCAATTCCTCTTTAGAAATATTATTTTTATTTTTTCCCCAAGCATCATTAATAATTTTCTTTAAATCTTCATTAGGATGGTCTGATACGCTAGGCAATTTTATATCATCATTAATAAAATCACTACAATCTATATTTTCAAATATCATAGTATTTTCAAGGGCTTCTTTTATTTGATTATCATTAAGAACGCCTTGTTCTTTATATCTTTCAATTATTGTATCATAATCTGGATAATCTAATATAAAGTCAGTTTCCTGCTCGTATATAATACCTTTTGCTTTTAGAAACAAATCTCTATATTCGCTATCATCTGGGTATATATAATGACTATCATTTGCATGTATAAGTTTTATGTTATATTTATTGCTTAAATCTATTAATCTTCTATTTACTTGTTTTTGTGCTTCTTCGTTATGGTCTTGAACTTCTAAAAAAAAGTTACCACCAAAATAATTTTTCATTTTTATAATAAGTTCTTCATCATTCCATAAGCCAGCAACACAAGCCGTTGTAACTACAAAATTTTCTGGCGTTAATGAGAATAATAATTCATCATCTATTCTGGGTTTATAATAAAAACCGCTAGTAAAAGACTCTGATATTATATAGTTTAATTCTCTAATTCCTTCGTGATTTAACGCTATTAAAATTATATGTCTATTACTTTTATCTTTTTCTTTCCTATCTGGAACATAATAGCATTCAGCCCCTACAATAAGTTTTAGATTATATTGATGAGCCAAGGTAGTTGCTTCAAAAATATCACCCTGTATTCCGTGGTTTGTAGTAAATACAGCGTCATGCCCTAGCTCAACCGCCCTTTTACAATAATCTTCAAGTTTTGAAATGCAATCTAGGATTACAAAATTAGATTTATGGTCATGTTTATGATAATTATAATATTTCATATCTCTTTCTTTACCCTTTCTATGATAATTCCATATTAATATATTTCACACAAAAAGTCAAGAAAAAAAGTGGCTATTTGCCACGCTTTGTTGTTGAGTGATGTCTGTTATATAAATCAGAAAAATATATAGTTTCATCACGCCATTTTTTTAGTATTGCATCTATTTCTTCTTGAGGCATTGGTTTAATTAAATCTGGATTAATTTTTACCTTTTCTTCCTTCTTAGGTTCATATGATGCCTTCTTTGCAGCTCTACACTCTTTACATCTTACAGGATATCCAAATCCTTTACTATCATAAAATTTTTGTTCGCCTATAGATAAATTAAATGTTTTGCCACAATCTTTACAAGTTATATTAATTTCAGTATATTCTTTCATATATTCCCTTTACTTAATTTGTATATTTTTATTTTCTACAAGTTTAAATCCTGGAATCTCTGCTCCGGCTTTTACATCGTCACTTAATTCCTTGTTTTTAAACTCATATGTTACTTTATAATATTTTTCTGCTAACTTATCATCTGCATCAATATATTTTTTCAAAGCAACAGGGTCATATATTTCGCCTTTTGTACTTTTTCTATAACTTACTTTGTAATCATCAACCTGCATACCACTTTCTTTTCCGTTCATTATCATTAGCTCATTTAAATATTTCTTTAAACTTTCTGCTTTTCTTTCTTTAGATTTTTGAACGGCATCAATTTCAGCCTTTCTCTTTTTAAGACCTTCTGCTGATGATTCTAAACTTTTTATATATCCGCAAATGCTATTAACTTTTTTGTCTAGTGCCTCATTTAATTGACCTAGAATATCATCTTTAAAGAAGACCTCTCCAGTTTCATCATCAACAATGAACCCTTCATCAATGGCCTGTTTAATTGCTTGTGATATTCCATAAGCACTCATTTCATCTATTTCCATTTATTCCCTTTCCTTTTTGTAAGTTCCTCCAGCCCATACAACAGTAGGCATCATTCTTCTTTTTAACATATATAATTTAGATTCTATTTGCCTTTGTTTCCATTCTGGAGCATCTTTCATTTCTTCTTCTAATTTAGATTTTCTTTCTTCATAAACTTGTCTTACAGTTTTCCCTATCATTTTTCCTCTTTTCCAATATCTCAAATGCTTCCTTATCTAAATTTTCGCATTCTATTATTTTATAATCTAGTTTTTTTGAGTCAAACCATATTAAGAATTTCTTTTCACTTACTTTTATTCCCGTTTCATATTCTAATATTCTTTTATAAATGGCGCCTTGTAAACTATAGTGCCAGAAATTAGAATCTTGAAGATGATTTAAAGGATATTTCATAGTTTGTCCGTTATATCCTTTTTTCTTAATTTCTTTATTACTCTTATTATCTATAATTACAATGGCATTAAGTTTTTTGCTATAAGCGAGTAAATCTATTGAGCCAGCAATATCATAATCTTCAGATGCGATTACAACTTCAGCACCGATGAGTTCTAATCTATCTTTAAATGTATCATAAAATTTTTGTAGTGCCGGTTTAATAGCTTCAAATTTAGGTGTTACAGGGTCATATCCAAATTTTTCTATAAAAGGTTTCTCGTCATATAGAAAAGGATAATTCATCCATAAACATTCTAAATATAAATGTGCGAGTGTTCCATAATCACACGCAAGTTCTCTATTGAAAGCCCATTCTTTTAATACGGCTTCTTGCGTAGTATGTTTTTTTCTTGCAACTATTTTGCTCATGCCATCTTCATCAAAAGGTTCAGTAAAAGAGTGAATAAACTGTGTTGTTGAAATTCCTATAGTTTGTTCATTACCCTCTGAGTCTAAATAAGTATAAGTATGAGAGTCCTCGTGAAATGTATATTTTTTAAACTTTTCATAAATAATTTGTTTTATATCATCCATTTAGAGGGCTCTCACTTTCTATAATATGCGGGTTCGGGTCGTTATTTGGCATTGGAGATTTATTATCATCAAATTTAAACCTATACCATAGTTGACTAGGAGTTTTATAAAATCTCATACTTGGGAAGTCAAAATATAAATCTATTTTAGGCACTTGCCCATTTATTCTATTTTTGATTACCTCAATACATACATCATATGGTGTTGGCTCACATCCTTTGATATAATCTCCTCGCGAATTGGTTTCGCCCCTTTTTTCTTTCTCGTTATATCTTTTTACTGAAATAACTAAATCCGCCAAATTAACTATATTACTTGACCCCGCAATATCATCTTTCCCAATATTTGAAACATTTACAGCCCCTTTTCTTGGGTGGCTTACTAAGACAACTAATGCTTGAAACTTATTGGCAAAGTTTTTTAATCTATTTACAAACAATGTTTGCGCTTTTAATTCATCAGTTGTTCCATCATTTAAATTTAAAGACATAAGATTATCTATACAGAATACTCTACATCCTTTTTTTCTAGCAGACTCTTCCATAGTCCTTAATATAGAATCTTCATCTATGCCTTTTGTATTATCATGAATAAAAACTCTTTCTTTCATCCATTCTTTAAGTTTAGCATATTTTTCTTTATTAAAAACTCTAACCACACTGTTTTTCATTGTAATATTTTCTCTACCCATTAAGCTAGTAGTAAGCCAATTTTTTACATTAGACGGAGATAACTCTCCCGAATATATATAAACATTTTCATATTGTTCTAACGCCTGTGCCATTATTACACTACTTAAAAAACTACTTTTACCTTCACCAGATTTTCCAGTTAATATTATTAATTGAGAATAAAATAATTTAACTATCTTCTCATCTAGTTCAGGTATTTTTGTATAAAGACCTGGCATAAGGTCATAATCAATATCCTCAGCCATAGCTAAATCAATTACTCCCTCAATTGGAGTATCAATAGGATTATTTACATATTCCAATACCTTGTCTTTTCCAAAGAAATAAAGTATTTCATTTGCGTCTTTACATATACTGCCATCAGGCCTCTTATCCTCATCAGATATTTCTATGAAAGATGTGCGCCAAGAACCCAATCTGCGAACACATTCATTTTTCATTTTTATACCCGGCGTATCATTGTCTGCCCATATTATTATTTTATTAAATTGTTCTAACCAGTCCCAGCATTCATTAATCCAATTTAATGAGCCTGCACCATTTGGAACGGATACAACATTAGAATAACCTGCCTCTATTATAGACAAAGAATCTATTTCTCCTTCTGTTATAATAAGCGGTTTAGTGGGGTCTATTCTATTCATATTAAATAATATGGGTGTTGTATCGGCATCTTTTTGAAACCAACACTTAGACTCTCCTTTTTCAATCTTATGGGAAGGTCTATATTTTGTATTCAATAATACATCATTAGCATCATAATAATGAAAAACTATATTACCTTTTTCATCAGATTGTATGTCCGTATAATCCAATGTTTTTTTGCTTATTTTTCTTTTTGCTAAATATTCTTCTACAGCAGTCCTGTCATTTCCTATTTCTCTCATAGGATATTTATAAGATGGTTTAACTTGTTTGCCTCTCTCACAAAAAGAATATTCAAGTCCAACATTATCAAATAATTTTTGAACCGCCTGTAAAAAAGTAAGCCCTTGGTCTAAATATAAATCTATGATGTCATAATTCTTTTGGCATGCAAAACAATGAAAAGCATTGGCTTTTGGGTTCCACACAAAAGAAGCATTTTTATCATTATGAAAAGGACATAATATGGCTTTTTTCTTGCCATCATATTCATATCCAAAATGTTCCATAATTTCTTTTATGGCTTGGCCGTCATATTCAGCTTTAGCCTCATTAATTTTATCAGCCGGTATAATCATAAAATGCCTCCGTTAAAATCTTAAAAAGGATATTCTTCTTCTACACTTGGTTCTTCTTCTACTACAACGGGTGCTTTATCTAAATCTTTTTTTCCGCTTGTTTCAGGTAGTTCAAATTCAAAAACTGTTAATTTAGGATTTTTAGGGTATGCGACTACCTCATTTTTTGAATCCCAATATGGCTCCATTTGAATCTTCATATTTAATTTAGTGATTCTACTACCTTCTTTTATTTCATATTTTTTTAATTGGTTATATGCTTTTCCTACAAAGTTGACAAAAGACCAACTTGTATTTACATAACCATTTTTTGCTATTTTATGTTCAACTAGAGATTTTTCATCATCTCTAACCTTTCTACTAGATGTCATTCTTACAGTGGCTTTTTTACCATCATCGTCTATTTCCCAAATAGTAAAAAAGTCAGTCATAGTTCCATTCATCTTTTAATTCTCCTTTTTTTCTAATTTATTTAATGCGTCATAGACTTTCTTTAGTAATTTTGAGTCATTGCATTCTTTTGGATTTTTTAATTCGTTGGCTTTTAGTAGTTCTACAACATCAGTATTTTTACTTCCACCAAGAGAAACTATTAAATCAAAAACTTTATCTTGTTGTTTCTTTAATTTTTCTTCTGGTGTTTCAACATGTTCTTCACCACTATTAGCCCATTCATAAAGAGCCTTTCCATCTTTCTCTGTAAGCATCTCATAACGATTTTCAAATAGATGTGTATTATCCTTGGTTGAATCTGCAACATGAGTTGTTTGGTCTATATTAAATGTTACAGTATATTCAAATTCAAGACCATCTCTTTGAGTGTATCCAAGACCCACTTTTTTGGGAACTTGTTTCCCATTCTTATCTTGTTCAAGAACATAAGCGTCTTTTCCACGAACGGTTGCAATTATGTGAATAGGGGCTTGCAAAATCTTTTCCTTAAACTTATCATGTCTAGGAGTAATTTTAGCCCATTTGGTATAAGAATTTGTTCCTGGAATTTTTTCTATTTGGTCTAAGCACCAGTTCCATTCATGAGTTAAACTGTCAATTACTAAAACTGAATATCCTGCATCAACGGCCTCATCAATAGCGTCTATATAAGACTCTGGAGTATAAGGGTCTTGCAACTGTTGGTCATCAAAATTGAATTCATCAGCATAATATCTAATTCTTCCATTTTCAGTATCGATAACTGCAATGTTACCTTTAGCCTCTTTTGCAATTCCCTGTGCAAGTCTAAGAGCAGAATAACTTTTCCCGCTTCCGCTTGGCCCTGCAAGTAAAACTTTCAACCAAATCCTTTCTTTTTTGGCTTTTTTAAATCCTGCCATTTTCTCCTCTCTTTCTAGTCATTGGCCACTATCCTGTGTCCAATTCTAATTGCATTGTATCAAACGGTATCATAGTTGTCAATAAAATTTTTGATAACTTTTATAAATTTTTTACACTCATCTAAAGTGTTGTTTATAGATAAAGATATTCTTATTGTTTTTAAAGCGTCATCCCTAGAATATCCTCTATAAATTAATATAGATGATGGCTCAACACTTAATGAATTACATGCGCTTCCCGCTGAAATTGCAACCCCCATCTTATCTAATACTAACACAGCAAACTGTGCCGTTACATTATCAAAAGTTATATTTAATGTATTACTCGAATATCTTATTTTACAAACATCCTTTAGATTGTCATATAGATACGATACCATGCTCTCTATATGACTTTTATATTTTCCAAAGTTTTTATTATTTATTTTTAATGCTTCTGCCATAGCAACTATAGCAGGTACATTTTCTGTTCCTCCGCGATATTCATTTTCTTGAGAACCCCATATAAGAGGTTGTATATATTTTTGAACATCTTTTTTTATATATAATATGCCAGCACCAAATATCCCCCCGAATTTATGTGCAGAGAAACAAGCATATTTGACATTTTTCATTTTTTTTAAATTTATTTTTTCTTTACCTATACTTGCTGTTAAATCTAAAAATATTTCATTGTCTTTAAACTCTTTTAAATCGTTTCTAGTGCCAGTTTCACTATCATATAAAGGAATTGCTATAACCGGTTTTTCTGTTAATTTAGGATTGCAATCCTTATTAGATTCAAATACTGCGTGATGAGATGTAGGGTGAACTAATATTTTTCTCATTTTAGCGACCCATGCTATTGCCTCACTTGCGCTTGATACAAAAAATATTTCTTCTTTTTTGCAGTTTAATATTTTTGCAATATCTTTTCTAGCGTTTTCAATCAAAATAGAAGCCTTTAAGCCTTCTTTATGTAAAGAACTAGGATTATTAATCCCCGCTTGATAAAGTGGCTGTATGGCCTCTAAAACGCTCTTATATGGGGTAATATTTGCTGCCCCATCGAAATAAATCCTTTCTTCCATATTTTCCTCCAAGTAAAAAAAAGGAACTTTATATTTTAATAAAGTCCCCTGTTAATCATTGTATGATTCTGACCAAGTCGAATCATCTGTTTTTATATAAATTCTTTTTGCCGGTTTCCAACCAGTTGGTGTCTTAATGTATAATACTCCTCGAATCCATTGCCCTTGAGGATTTTTAATCCAAATCTTTTTAAATTTTTCAAGAGTAGTAAATTCAGTATATGTAGAATAAACCCATCTTCTTGTTGTGCTTCCATATGATGCATCAGTATATATATCTATATCAACCGTGTATGTTGTCTCAGGCAATAATCCTGACACACGGGCGTATGTTGTATAATTACTTAGTGTCTTAGTAACTGTTCCTACTACATTGTCATTTGGGTCTTTAAATGTATAAACAATTTGATATAAATCATTTATGCTGTTGCCATTACCATAAGTTAAATTTGCCAAAACTCCAACATTCCAAGTATCTAAAGCATCAGTATTATAGTCTGGGTTGTTAAGGTCAATAACCGTGCTATTTGATGTTATTTCATTTGGAGCAGTTCTATAGGTCACATTAATACCTGTCGACTCTAAAGTTCCATAAGTGTCATTATAACCCTTCAGATTAATTGTATAATTCGTTTTAGCATTAAAACCGCTTATATTTATTTTACCATTAGTTACTGCAAACAAATAAGAATAATTCGTTCCATTTATAGTATATGACGCTTGAACATGCGTTAAAGGTATTGTATTTGTTGTATATACTCCTATTTCAAAGGAATTTGTATAAGGTATATATGAGTTTACCGCAACCTCTGGCGCTCTTAAAATCTGTGGTGTATTTGTTATTGGGCCTGAATTAATAGTATTATCTTTTGGCATATAATAATAACTTGTTGTGTTTGCTTTGTATGTACATTTTACGCTAAATGTTAATTCTCCGTTATTAGCATGAGGAATGTCTAAAGTATAAACATTCATTGTGGTTTCACTTAAATTAATCGCTCCTACAACGGCTTCTTTATATCCTATTTGGGCCCCATTTGAATCATAAACATATATATAAGATTTTGGAGAACCAAATTGAGAATAATGGAAGTTCTTTTCTCCATCACCTGTATGAGTAATTGTTATATTACTTGTATTGTTAACTGTATCTTGAGAATTTAGTTCAACCTTACACCTAAAAATATATGCTCCTGAAACAGAACTATGTCCGCTTCCGCCTACACTTGCAGATGTCCCGCTACCAGTAAATAATGTAGTTGCAAATAATTGTATATTTAATTTCATAAATTCCATATTATTCACCTATCCTATTTTTACATAAAGGTCGCCAATTTTTCCTGTTGACGCACTAGGAGTTGATGTGCCGTAATAAGTATCTACTGCAGCATCCGCAACACCTTTTAATGCAGCCGCTGTTGCAGCTTTTGTATTATCGTTCGTAGTTGCATTATCAACTAATTGAACAGCACCAGGAGCACTTGTTGTGGCAGTAGTCATAGACAAAGTCCCACCGTTATTTGTTAAACCATTACCAGGAGTAACCTTTACATGTCCATACATAGTATTTGTTGCAACACCATAAGCATTACTAGCACTAGCATGATTTAATCCGGCTTTGTTTGTGTATAAGTCATTGTAATTAGAATTTAATTTATTTC